>ERZ791821.1323-NODE-1323-length-13686-cov-77.083486_pt1 | contig 13686 bp, 9 predicted proteins | sample MGYA00510300_ERZ791821 | MGnify/ENA primary metagenome ERZ791821 (study PRJEB30046, sample SAMN00792034) | human gut metagenome | study: EMG produced TPA metagenomics assembly of the A metagenome-wide association study of gut microbiota in type 2... | reverse complement strand
GCCTGAAATCTGCCTGAATCGCCCTGGGGGGGGGGGGGGTGGTATGGTATAATAAAATCACCGAGACACACCCCACGATTGGAGGTAGCGACGATGAAAACTGCAAAACGACTCCTTGCCCTTGCCCTTGCTGGCGTGATGACGCTGGCCCTGCTCACCGGATGCTCGGACAGCAGCTCCCAAGCCAAGCAGGTAGAAGAGTATTTCCGGTACAGGAGGGGACAATTTAACGATCAGAAGGACGAGACGCTGGACAAAAAGCTCAAGGTCATCGCACGGCAGTTCCAGCCGGACTGGCTGAAGGATGAAAAGGGTGGGCTGACCGAGGAGGCACGGAACATCATTAAAAATGAATTGAAGGACTATCTGGTGACAGGCAGTGTTCATCTTTGGTATGGAGAAGTGAAGCCGTGCCAGAGTGCGCTGGCGCAGGCGGAGAGTATGAAGCAATGCGCTATGGTAGGGTTTGGCAAGTATGATCCGTCGTCAGGCACCGCTCTGAACGCCATAGCCTTTACAATGACGGGCAAAAAGAGTGACGGCCGCCGCTATTACCTCGCACTGCGAACAAACGCCACCGTCAATACCCCGCAGAACTGACACAGGAGGAAACGACGATGAAATTGAAAAAGCTGTTTGCCCTTGCCCTTGCTGGCGTGATGACGCTGGCCCTGCTCACCGGCTGCGGCGATAAGCCGGGCGATAAGCCGGAGGACACCCTCCGGGCCGAGGCTCTGGCAGACATCATAAATGTGCAGCGTGGCGTGAACATCACCTGCGAGGCCGACCCGCAGCTGAGTGAGGCGGCGGAGAAGTACACACAGGTGAGCTCTGGGGAGGGAAGCACTCCTCTCATTAACGGCTTGAGAGCGACTTTCGTCTCTGACGGCTCTCAGGCTCGCAAAGCTCTCTTGGATACCATCGGCATCACCCCCGGCACCGCCAACAAACAGGTCATCTTCTACTTTGGAGCGGACAGAGGCTCGGACGACCCCGTCAAGCAGGCCATCGACCTCTGTAACAACTACAGACAGGTACTGCCGGAACCGGATGGGAGTACTTGGCACACTCCCAAATTCCTTGCATCCAGCTACCGGGTCGGCTTCGGAAGGTGGAAGGATGAGAACGGCAAACCCAGGCTCTTCGTCATCATGGTAGGCGACATCCCGGGGAGAAGCTGACGCTCTTTGCGGCGGGAAGATAAGAAAAATGGACAGCCCCCTCGGAGAGACTCCCCGAGGGGGATTTTTGCGCCTTGCGGAGCGCCCTGTCCTTCATACAACCTCTCCGTCATTGCTTCGCAATGCCACCTCTCCTTGTAGGAGAGGCCTTGGCATACCGTAAAGCCTCGCCTCTTCGCCAGAGGCTCCCCTACTAGGGGAGCTGGCGCGAAGCGCCTGAGAGGTTGTACGAAGGACAGCCTGCCCGTGAGCCGCAGCCGTGCCGGAAAGGCACGGCTTTGTTCAATTTTCCTATGTCCCTCCCTCGAATACAGGCGGAAACCGTCAAAACGCAAAAAAATCGGTTTTCCTCTTGCAAAACAGGGCAAAACGCGCTATTCTATAGTCACAGTTTAACAATTTAGCATGGTAAAGCGGTAAAACGAAGCGCCGCTTCTGCTGAATCTGAGGGAGGAATTTGTATATGAAACGTCTGGTATCCGCTTTTCTGGCCGGTGCGATGGCACTGAGCCTTGCCGCCTGCGGCGGTTCCGCATCCACTTCCGCGGCTGCTTCTTCTGCCGCCGCCTCTGCCGCCCCGGCAAGCTCCGCGGCCGCTGACAGCGACCTGGCTTATATCCAGTCCAACGGCAAGATGGTCATCGGCTACACCGTCTATGAGCCGATGAACTACACCGACGCCGACGGCAGCTTCACCGGTTTCGATACCGAGCTGGCTACTGCCGTCTGTGAGAAGCTGGGTGTCGAGCCGGAGTTCGTGGAGATCAACTGGGACACCAAGGAGACCGAGCTGGCCGCAAAGAGCATCGACTGCATCTGGAACGGCCTGACCCTCACCGATGACCGGGAGGAGAACATGGCCTGCACCAAGCCCTACGTCAAGAACGCCCAGGTCGTCGTGGTGAAGGACGGCACCGACTACACCTCCACCGCCGACCTCATCGGCAAGACCGTGGTGGCCGAGGCCGGCTCTGCCGGTGAGACCACCATCACCGAGAACGCCGACCTGTCTCAGGCGGATTTCATCTCCAAGGCTGTTCAGACCGACTGCCTGATGGAAGTCGCCGCCGGCACCGCTGACGCCGCCATCCTCGACCTGACTCTGGCCTCTGCCATGATCGGCGAGGGGACCGACTACGCAAACCTCAAGATGGTGGATGAGCTGAACGTCGAGGAGTACGGCGTGGCCTTCCGCAAGGGCAGCGACGCGGCCGAGGCTGTGGACAACGCTTTCGACGAGCTGAAGGCTGACGGCACCATGCAGGCTCTGGCCGACAAGTACGGCCTGACTCTGGCTGAGTAACTTACATTATAAACGGATAGGTGTAGTGATTCTGTGACTGTGATTTTGGAGCGTCTGACCGGCGCATTCGCGCTCAACTGTGAGCTGTTCTTTCTGACCCTGCTGTTTTCGCTTCCGCTGGGCCTTGTGGTGGCCTTTGGCTCCATGAGCCGGTGCGCACCGCTGCGGGGCGTCGTCAAGACCTTCGTGTGGGTCATCCGCGGCACGCCGCTGATGCTCCAGATCATCGTCATCTACCTTGGCCCCGGCCTGCTGGGCATGACCAACCCCTGGCCCTCCGGCTCTTCGGGCCGTCTGGTGGCGGCGGTGGTGGCTTTCGCCATCAACTACGCCTGCTACTTCTCTGAGATCTACCGCGGCGGCATCGAGGATGTGCCGAAAGGCCAGACCGAGGCCGGTCAGGTGCTGGGCATGACCAGGAGCCAGATCTTCTTCAAGGTCACGCTCCTGCAGGTCGTCAAGCGCATCCTGCCCCCGATGGGCAACGAGGTCATCACGCTGGTGAAGGATACCTCGCTGGCGAACGTCATCGCCAACAAGGAGATCATCATGATGGCAAAGGAGTACAGCGCCAAGGGCCTCATCTGGCCGCTGTTCTCCACCGCGATCTTCTTCCTCGTCTTTGTCGGCGCACTCACCCTGCTGCTGGACTGGGCCGAGAAAAAGATGGACTATTTCCGCTGCTAAGGAGGATATGAACTATGGCATTACTCGAAGCCTCTGGCATCGGGAAGAATTTCGGCGAGACGAAGGTTCTCAAGGACATCTCGCTCACACTGGAACAGGGCGAGGCGCTGGCGATCATCGGCTCGTCCGGCTCGGGCAAGACGACGCTGCTGCGCTGCCTGAATTTCCTTGAGCGTCCCGACACCGGCGTCATCCGGGTGAACGGCGAGACCATGTGGGACGCCGCCGACCCCGCCACCCAGCGGGAGAGCGAGGTGCGGAAAAAGCGCCTCCACTTCGGCCTCGTGTTCCAGAACTTCAACCTCTTCCCCCAGTACACCGCGCTGGAAAACGTGATGCTGGCGGGGGAGCTTCTGGCGAAGGAGCAGCCCGGCTACAAGGCCAACAAAAAGGCCATCCACGCCCAGCTGGAAGCACAGGCCCGTGACCTGCTGGCCCAGATGGGCCTGTCGGAGCGGGCAGGCCACTACCCCCACCAGCTCTCCGGCGGTCAGCAGCAGCGGGTGGCCATCGCCCGCGCACTGGCGCTCCACCCGGACATCCTCTGCTTCGATGAGCCCACCAGCGCCCTCGACCCGGAGCTGACCGGCGAAGTCCTCCGCGTCCTGCGGGACCTCGCCGACCGCAAGACCACCATGATCATCGTCACCCATGAGATGCACTTCGCCCGGGACGTGGCCGACCGCATCCTGTTCATGGACGGCGGCGTCGTGGTGGAGGAGGGGCCGGCCCGCCAGCTCATCGACCACCCCCAGGAGGAGCGCACCAAGCAGTTTTTGGCGCACTACGCTGAATAAGGCCCGTAAGCTCTCCCGGAGGCAGCCCTGCCGCCCCCTGCGCACAATCACCAAAAACCGCCGATAGAAAATAGCAATGTTGTACGAAGAAATCTGCCCCAAACCCCTTGCAAAATCACGATGAGCTGAGTATAATACCACTCATGAAACGCAAAACGTCCTGCCCCTCGTCCGGCAGGGCGTTTTTGTCGGTAAAGATTCGGCAAAGAAATGTTAAGTGACCGCCCGGGGAGGGGCTTTGTATGACAAAAGACATGACACAGGGCAGCCCGCTCAAGCTCATCCTTGCCTTTGCGGTGCCGCTGATGCTGGGCAGTCTGTTCCAGCAGTTCTACAATCTGGCCGATACCATCATCGTGGGCCGTTTCGTGGGCGTGGATGCGCTGGCGGCGGTGGGCAGCGTGGGCGGTCTGAACTATCTGGTGCTGGGCTTCGTCAACGGCATCGCCTGCGGCTTCTCCATCCCCATCTCGTGGACCTTCGGCGCGAAGGACTACAGAGAGATGCGGCGCTACACCGCCAATACCGTCTGGCTGAGCCTCTTTTTCGCCGTCGTGCTCACGGTGGTGACGGTGGCCCTGACCCGGGCAGTGCTGGTCTGGACCAACACCCCCGACAACATCATCGACATCGCGGACATCTACATCCGCACCATCTTCTGGGGCATCCCCTTCACCCTGCTGTACAACGTCACCAGCGCCCTCATGCGCGCGCTGGGCGACAGCAAGCGGCCGCTCTATTTCCTGCTGGTGGCCAGCGTGCTGAACATCGGCCTCGACCTGCTCTGCATCCTCACCTTCCGGATGGGGGCGTTCGGCGCGGCCTTCGCCACCGTGTTCAGTCAGGCGGTGGCGGGCATCGGCAGTCTCATCTACATCGGCCGCCACTACCCGGAGCTGAAATGGAGCAGGGAAGAGGGCCGTCTGAGCGCCAGCCACTGCCTCAAGCTCTGCAACATGGGCATCCCTATGGGCCTGCAGTGCAGCATCACCGCCATCGGCAGCGTCGTGCTGCAGGGCGCGGTGAACGGTCTGGGCAGCAGCATCGTGGCCGCGCAGACCGCAGGCAGCAAGGCCGCCCAGTTCCTCTCGGTGCCGCTGGAGAGCATCGGCACCGCCATGACCACCTACGCCAGCCAGAACATGGGCGCTCACGACCTCAAGCGTGTGGACCGGGGCGTCAATACCGCGCTGGGAATTGGCTGCGTCTACAGTGTGGCATCCTTCCTCATCCTGCGTGTGCTGGATGTGCCGCTTATCAGCCTCTTCCTCGAGAGCAGCGAGGTGGAGATCATGGTGAATGCCCGCAGCTTCATCTTCTGGAACAGCGTGTTCTACATCCCGCTGGCTGTCCTCATCATCTACCGCTACACCATCCAGGGCCTGGGCTATTCCGGCCTTGCCATGTTCGCGGGCGTGGCCGAGATGGTCGCCCGTGCCATGGTGGGCTTCTGGTTCGTGCCGCTCTGGGGCTACTTTGCGGCCTGCATCGCCAACCCTGTGGCATGGTTCTTTGCCTGCTTCTTCCTCATCCCGGCGTACTTTGCAGTGCGCAGGCGGCTGACGAAGGAGCTTGCCGCAGCGCGGGTGGAGGACTAAACCTCGCCGACAGCTCCCCTTCGGGGGAGCTTTTGTTGTATTTACAAATCCCCCCAAAACCGCTATACTATATATAGTTGTGTCAAAACGAGGAGGCGGGACGATGGAGCAGGAGCTGGAACGGCTGGAAGGCACGGTAGAGGACATCATCTACCTGAACGAGGACAACGGCTACACCGTGTTCGAGGTGTCGGGCGGCGGTGTCGTCACCGTTGTGTGCGGCATGGTGGGAGAGCTCCACGCGGGCGAAAGCGTCGTCTGCCGGGGCAGGTACGAGAACCACGCCACCTATGGCCGACAGTTCCACGCACAGGAGTGCGAGACGGATATGCCCAAAGACCTCGAGGCCGTCTACGCCTTCCTCGCCAGCCGATCGCTGCCCTACATCGGGGCTCGGACGGCGGATAAGATCATTGACAAATTCGGCGCGGCGGCGCTGGAAGTGATCGCCAACGACCCCGCCCAGCTCACCCTCATCCCGGGCATCTCGGCGGACAAGGCCGACCGCATCCAGCAGGAGTTCAAGCGGATGTTCGGAATGCGGGAGCTCATTGCCTATCTGGCTCAGTTCGAGATCAGCCCCCGCCGGGCGATGGAGGTCTTCCGCACCTTCGGGCCGGGGGCCATGCAGGCCATCCAGCAGAACCCCTACCTGCTCTGCGGCGAACCCTTGCAGCTGGACTTCCGCCACGCCGACAGCATCGCCCAGTATTACCAGATGGCAGGGGACTGCGCCCAGCGGCTGGAAGCCGCCCTTCTGCGCACCCTGCGCCACAACGCCGGCAACGGCCACACCTGTCTGCCCCGGGCGCAGCTGCTGGAAACAGCGTCGAACTTCATCCACCAGCCCCCTGAAAAGCTGGCGGAGGCGCTGGACAGCTGCATCCAGACCGGGAAACTGGCGGTGCGGATGTTCGACGGCACACCGTATATTTATCTGCCGGATCTGCTGGCCGCAGAGCAGGACATCGCCGACCGTCTGGCCATGCTGACCAGGCGCGGAAAGCAGACGGCCCGAAACCTCGACAAGAACATCCAGATCCTGGAACTGGCGCAGGGCTTTGCTTACGCGCCGCTCCAGAAGGAAGCCATCCGCAAGGCCATGACCGAGAACTGCCTTGTCCTCACCGGCGGCCCCGGCACCGGCAAGACCACCACGGTCAACGCCATCCTGCAGCTGCTCGAGAACGAGGCCGAACGGGTAGCCCTCTGCGCTCCCACAGGCCGCGCCGCCAAGCGTCTGAGCGAGCTGACGGGCCGGAAAGCCTCCACCATCCACCGTCTGCTGGAAGTGGACTACACCGGCGGCGTGGTCAGCTTCATCCACAACGACAAGAACCTGCTCAAGTGCGACGTCGTCATCCTCGACGAGATGAGTATGGTGGACGTCAAGCTGTTCCAGGCCCTCATTGCGGCACTGCGGTACAGCTGCCGTATTATTATGGTAGGCGACGCCGACCAGCTGCCCAGCGTCGGCCCGGGCAATATCCTCGGCGAGACCATCCGCTCCGGGCTGGTGCCGACGGTCTGCCTCAACGAGATATTCCGGCAGGCCGCTCAGAGCCTCATCGTGGAGAACGCCCACCACATCATCTCGGGCGAACCGCTGAAAAAGGGCGGAAAGACGGACGATTTCTTCTTCCTCGAAGCCGACGGCGACGCGGCCCAGAAGCTGGTCTGCGACCTTGTGACCACCCGTCTGCCCCGCAGCTACCAGTTCGACCCGGTGAAGGATATTCAGGTGCTCTGCCCCACCAAGCTCGGCCCCACCGGCACCCAGGCCCTCAACGCGGAGCTGCAGGCCATGCTCAACCCGCCAAAGAAGGGCAAGCCGGAGCTGCAGAGCGCGGCCCGGGTCTTCCGGGTGGGGGACAAAGTGATGCAGGTGCGCAATAACTACGAGATAACGTGGCAGCGCATCGGCGGGGAACAGGGTGTGGGTGCCTACAACGGCGACATCGGCATCGTGGAGTCCATCGACGTGCGCAGCCGCTCCATGGTGGTGCGGATGGACGACCGGCGGCTGGTCTACCCGGCGGAGAACCTCAACGAGCTGGAAATTGCGTATGCCATCACGGTACACAAAAGCCAGGGCAGCGAGTTCCCGGCGGTCATCCTCCCGGCGGCGCAGGTGCCGCCCCGTCTGTGCTACCGCAACCTCTTCTATACCGGCGTCACCCGCGGGCGGAAGCTCTGCATCGTGGTGGGCCGGCGGGACGTGGTGAACCGGATGATGTCCAACATCCGCCAGAACCTGCGCTACAGCGGCCTGGCCGCCCTGCTGGCAGAAGCTCTGCCGCCGGAGCAGGAGAACCTCTCCGATTGAAGATGAAACGTTACGAAATGCCAAAGCCTCCCCTCGATAGGAGCAACGGCGACGACAGCCGCCAGCGGCGGAAACAGGGAGGAGTTGTTGGGGCAGCGGCCAGCAGGATGCAAGCGACAGCGAAGCAGACGCTGGGTGCCGCAACCCGGGCGGTGGCATCGCGCAGCGATGACGGAGAGGTTTTGTCCCGCAGTGGCTCACGGTCAGGCTGTCCTTCGTACAACCTCTCAGTCTCGTCGCAAGCTCCTCGCCAGCTCCCCTAGTAGGGGAGCCACTGGCGTGCCGGGCAACTCTGCGCTGACCGCTGAAAGCTCAATATGGCGTAAAAGATAGTGCCCTGCTACAGAGATTCACAACAGCTTGACAAGGGATATTGTCCCGAAGCTGCTGCCCTCTGTAGCAGGGCACTACTGTTTCCGAAAAAATAAGGCTTTGCTCGTCCCGCGTGGGCCTGACCGGCACGCCAGTGCCTCTCCCTATGGGAGAGGTGGCATTGCGAAGCAATGACGGAGAGGGCAAACCCCCGCAGAGGGTTTCTTTTTCCCCTCAGATATGCTATACTATAATGTGTTTTGATGACCCGCGCCCGGAGATGGGCGATGGAAATAGAGAATGGGCAGCAGAGAAAGGAAATATCACGATTATGGCACAGAACGACATCGGTATCGATCTTGGTACGACGACCATCATCATCGCGCAGGAGGGGCAGGGCGTCGTGCTCAACCAGCCCAGCGTGGTGGCGGTGGATACCCGCAAGAACTGCGTGCTTGAGGCCGGCGACAAGGCCCTTGCAATGGTGGGCCGCACGCCCAACTACATCTCCGCCATCTTCCCGCTGAAGGATGGCGTCATCAGCGACCACACCATGACCCGGGAGCTCATCTGCCGCTTCGTCAATCAGGTCTACAGCTCCCACATGGTCAAGCCCCGGGTGGCCGTCTGTGTGCCTGCCGCCATCACCGGCATCGAGAGCGACGCCGTGGTGGAGGCCGTCATGGCCGCCGGTGCGCGTCAGGTCTACCTCATTGATGAGCCTATCGCCGCAGCTCTCGGCTCCGGCATCGACATCACCGTGCCGGATGGCCGGATGATCATCGACATCGGCGGCGGCACCACCGACATCGCCGTGCTGAGCCTCGGCGGCAAGGTCAAGGCCACCAGCGTCCGCGTGGCCGGCAACCACTACGACGAAGAGATCCTGAAGTTCGTGCGCAACAAGTTCAGCATCGCCATCGGCCAGCGCACCGCTGAGAGCCTGAAAAAGAACGTGGCCTGCTGCCCCCAGAAGGCAGATTTCAACGAGACCATGGAGATCAAGGGCCGCAGCCTGCTCACCGGCCTGCCCGTGCGCGTCAATGTCTCCACCGCCGACCTCTACGAGCCGGTCATGCGCCTGAGCGAGCAGATCGGCACCGCCGCTCATCAGGTGCTGGAGAAGACTCCCCCGGAGCTGGCCGGCGACATCTACCGCAACGGCGTCGTCCTCACCGGCGGCGGCGCACAGCTCCACGGCCTGCCGGAGTACCTGAGCCAGGAGCTGAAGGTGGAAGTGACCGTCTCGCCTGACCCCGTCAACTGTGTCGCGCTGGGTACGGCCATGAGCCTGCGTCTGGGCGACAAGCTGGAGACCGGCTTCATGGACGCCACCCCCCGCATGGGCCGCCGCTGAGAGGGAAGCGCTGTTCACAGAACCGTGAAAAACAATATGATTTTTGTTCATAGTTGTTGAATCGACCCGGAAAATATTGTATAATATCTTCAAATCGCTTTTTGCCGCCCGCCCCCCGGGCGGCAAAGAAAAAAGTAAATAGGAGGAAGACCATGGATTTAGGTTATGATGTGATCGTTACCATAACCGGTATTGTGCTGGTGTTTCTGATCCTCGTCCTGCTGATGGCCATCATCACGCTGGAGGGCAAGATTTTTGACGCCATGAACAACAAGAAGGCAGCTGCCAAGGCTGCTTCTGCCGCAAAACCGGCCGCTCCTGTGAAACAGGCCGCTGCGCCCGCTCCTGCAAAGGCTGCTGCCCCGCAGGTGGAGGCAGGCATCCCCGGCGACGTTGTGGCAGCCATCATGGCAGCCATCTACTCTATGGGCAACGGCAAGTACGTGCTGAAGGCAGTCCGCCGCGGCAAGAATGGCTGGGGCAAGGCTGGCGTCAACGACACCACCGCGCCCTTTTGACACAGGAGGAAAAACATGACTCAGTTTATTGATACTCTGGTCGGTATTTTCCAGAGTTCCGGTTTTGCCCGGTTCGGTGAGCCGGGCGGCTGGCTGTACGCAGTGATGATCTGCGTAGGCTGCTTCCTGCTCTACCTCGCTATCGTCAAAGAGTTTGAGCCTCTGATCCTGCTGCCCATGGCGTTCGGCATGATCCTGGCCAACCTCCCCGGCAGCGGCGTCATCCATATGCAGTACTTCGTCGGTGACGGCCTCGAGCACCCGATGTGGATCGAGATCCTGAACAACGGCGGTCTGGCCGATATGCTCTACATGGGCGTCAAGCTGGGCATCTACCCGCCGCTGATCTTCCTCGGCATCGGCACCATGACCGACTTCGCCCCCCTGATCTCCAACCCCAAGAGCCTGCTGCTGGGCGCTGCCGCTCAGTTCGGCATCTTTGGTACTTACATGGGCGCTCGTCTGCTGGTCGCTACCGGTCTGGTGGACTTCACCCAGAAGCAGTCTGCTGCTATCTCCATCATCGGCGGCGCAGACGGCCCCACCGCTATCTTCGTCACCTCCCGTCTGGCTCCTGAGCTGCTGGGCTCCATCGCCGTCGCGGCCTACAGCTACATGGCTCTGGTGCCTGTTATCCAGCCGCCTATCATGAAGGCTCTGACCTCTAAGAAAGAGCGTACCGTCGTGATGAAGCAGCTGCGCACCGTGACCAAGACCGAGAAGATCATCTTCCCCGTCATGGTCGCCATCGTCGTCTCCCTCATCGTGCCGGATGCCGCCGTCCTGGTCGGTATGCTGATGCTGGGCAACCTGATGAAGGAGTGCGGCGTCGTGGACCGTATCCAGAAGACCGCCGGCAATGAGCTGATGAACATCATCACCATCTTCCTGGCTCTGTCTGTTGGCTGCACCACCTCTGCAAACACCTTCCTGAACAGCCGCACCCTGTTCATCATCGTGCTGGGCCTCATCGCATTCTCCTTCGGCACTGCTGCCGGTGTTATCTGCGGCAAGGTCATGTATATCCTGACCGGCGGTCAGGTCAACCCCCTGATCGGTTCCGCCGGCGTTTCCGCTGTGCCTATGGCTGCCCGTGTTTCTCAGAAGGTCGGCCAGAGCGAGAACCCCTCCAACTTCCTGCTGATGCACGCAATGGGCCCCAACGTGGCCGGTGTTATCGGCTCCGCCGTCGCTGCTGGTATCCTCATCAACATCTTCGGCTAAGCATTTCCTGAGATCCCCGCTCCATCGTGGTATTGACTGCGGTGGGGCGGTTTTTTGTTTGCATTGTTTTTGTGTACAACTTTTTTGAAATGTGATATACTATATTTTAAGTGATATATCCAGAAATGATTGAAAAGAACAGGTGAAACAATGGCAACAGATCTCGCACAACAATTCTGCGCTTTGCGTGATACGTATATCGAAAAGCAGTTCGGACGCCTGAACGATATGCAGAGGGAGGCGGTGTTCACCACCAACGGCCCTCTGCTCATCCTCGCGGGTGCAGGCAGCGGAAAGACCACCGTGCTGGTCAACCGCATCGCCAACCTCATCCGCTTCGGCTCGGCCCACGGCTCCAGGTGGACGCCCCGGGAGGTGACGGAGGACGATGTGAAAGCTCTGCGCACCGCCATCATGACCGGCACCGACGCCCCGTCGTGGCTGGACGGGATGCTGCGGAAGGATGCCGTCCGGAGCTGGAACGTCATGGCCATCACCTTTACCAACAAGGCCGCCGGTGAGCTGAAAGAGCGTCTGCGCCGGATGCTGGGCGGGGAAGAGGGCGACGAGGTGTTCGCCTCCACCTTCCACTCGGCCTGCGTCCGCATTCTCCGCCGCTGGGCCGAGGAGATCGGCTACCCCCGCAGCTTTACCATCTACGACAGCGACGACTCCCAGCGTGTCATGAAGGCTGTCTACAAAGAGCTGAGCGTGGACGACAAGTTCTTCCCGGTCAAAAGCGCCATCAACCAGATGAGCCGCTGGAAAGACCAGCTCATCAGCCCGGAAGAGGCCCTGAAGACCCCGGCCCGGGACACGAAGGGCGCGCTTGCGGCCAAGGTCTACGCCGCCTATGAAAAGAAGCTCAAGGAGGCCGGTGCCTTCGACTTCGACGACCTCATCTACCAGACGGTCATCCTGCTGTCGGAGCACGAGGACGTGCGGGAGTTCTACCAGAATAAGTACAAATATCTGCTGGTGGACGAGTATCAGGACACCAGTGTGGCTCAGTTCCGGCTCGTGAGCCTGCTCACCGGCCCGGAGAAAAACATCTGCGTCGTGGGCGACGACGACCAGAGCATCTACCGCTTCCGCGGCGCGACCATTGAGAACATCCTCAACTTCGAGCGCATCTATAAAGGCACCAGGACCATCCGACTCGAGCAGAATTACCGCTCTACGTCGAATATCCTGAATGCCGCCAACTGTGTCATCCAGCACAACACCGAGCGCAAGGGCAAGACCCTCTGGACCAAGAACGGCGAGGGCGACAAGGTGCAGGTCTACACCGCCGAGAACGAGCAGGACGAGGCCAGCCATATCGCGGACGTCATTGGCCAGCACCTCAAAGAGGGCGGACATCTGGCCGACCACGCCATCCTCTACCGGATGAACGCCCAGTCGGCCCCCATTGAAAGCTACTTCACCCGCGCGGGCATCCCGCATAAGATCGTGGGCGGCCAGCGCTTCAACGACCGCAAGGAAGTCAAGGACATCCACTCCTATATGTCCATCGTGGCGAACCCCCGGGACGATGTCCGACTCCGCCGTATCATCAACGAGCCTGCGCGCAAAATCGGTGCGACGACCATCGAAGTCATCGCGGATTTGGCGGCTCAGCAGGGCATCAGTATGCTGGATGTCATCTCCCATGCCGACCAGTACGCCAAGCTCAGCCGCGCCATCGCGCCGCTGTTCAAGTTCTGGGACATCTACCAGAAGCTGCAGGAATCGCTGGAAACGAAGACGCTGGATGAGTTCGCCTCCGATGTCATCGAGATCACCGGCTACCGCGCCATGCTGGAAGCCGACGCCGCCAAGGGCCACGAGGACGCCGCCGACCGTCTGCAGAACCTCGGCCAGCTGGTCAACAACGTCAAGAGCTACTGCGACCAGCACGGCGAAGAAGCCTCGCTGGAAGGCTATCTGGAGGACATCGCCCTCATCAGCGACATCGACAGCTACAACGAGAGCGCCGACCAGGTGGTGCTGATGACCATCCACTCGGCCAAGGGCCTTGAGTTCCCCTATGTATTCCTCATTGGCATGGAAGAGGGCGTCTTCCCCAGTGAGATGAGCAAGTATTCCGAGGCTGACCTCGAGGAGGAGCGCCGTCTGGCCTATGTCGGCATCACCCGCGCCAAGAAGGAGCTTTACATCTCCAACAGCGTCACCCGGATGCTCTATGGCCGCACCCAGCGCAACGAGCCCAGCCGCTTTCTCCGGGAGATCGAACCGGAGTACATCGAAGAGACCCGCAGCCCGGTGCTGGAGCAGCGCTCCCGTCTGGGCGGTTGGGGCAGCGGTTACGGCAGCGATACCGTGCCGGGCGGCGCGTCGGGCTACTCCGGCCCCTCCGGCTGGGGGCGTGCGGCCTCCGGTT
>ERZ791821.1311-NODE-1311-length-13815-cov-10.460029_pt1 | contig 13815 bp, 4 predicted proteins | sample MGYA00510300_ERZ791821 | MGnify/ENA primary metagenome ERZ791821 (study PRJEB30046, sample SAMN00792034) | human gut metagenome | study: EMG produced TPA metagenomics assembly of the A metagenome-wide association study of gut microbiota in type 2... | reverse complement strand
CAAATATAAGATGAATTTTCTATTTCATCTGTATACTTAGAGGGCATTATAGCCGGGAACCGATTGCAGCAGTGAGTACCGATTTTTATACGACGAAATAATGTCGAAATTTTCCATAATGCAAAATTTAAGGGAGTGTTTTAGCAATATGGTTGGGAAAAATAATAATTATGTAAGGGAAAGTAAATCTAATGAGCATTTTCAACGGTTTGCGCTGCGTAAACTGAGCGTTGGAGTCGTTTCAGTAGCGGTTGCGGCTGGTTTTTATTTAGGCAGTGGCACAACGGCACAAGCTGCAACTGCTGAATCAGATGCATCAGCTAAGATTGAACAAGTTGTACAACAGGACGCCAATTCAACCGCCAGCGACTCAACTTCAGCATCTAATAGCAGTGCAGCCGTTTCTGCAAGCAGTGCTGCGCCGGTAAGTGCTGAACCCGCTTCTAAAGTGGCAGCTTCTGATTCACCAGCTTCTGCAAGTTCTGCTTCAGACAGCCAAGCTTCAGCTGCCAATGCCAGTGAAAGCAGCAGTCAGCCGGCATCCAGCTCAGTTGCCAGTGATGCCGCAGCTACTGTAAGCGAAGACTCACAGGCAGCTAGTGAAGCCAACAGTCAAAGCGCTGCTGATGTAGAAACAGCGCAGTTGCCAACGTCGGCCACCAGTGCCAATGAAAGTCAATTAGCCAATATTTTGAGTGCTCAAGCTGTTCAAAAGGTTGCCAATCAACAGGCACCAGCCGGATTTACGGTTACTGACCCAACTTATCCAGCCGAGATGTATCAGGATACAAAACATTATACCTACTGGTGGGCACAAAGCTCAGACGGCAAGTATAACCTGGTTCTTTCAACCGATCGAAATGGTGATGGCAAGGTTTATGTCTTCTTGCTGGGCAGCAATAATGAAGTCTTAGGTAAGTATACGGTTGATAAAAACAAATCAACAGAAGTTATTATTACAGAAGAATCTACAGATATATTTAATAATAAGTGGTATACAAAACGCAGCTTTGGTACGGTTTACAATGATGGCCAGTCAGGTGTTTTTGATTCCTCTAAGCATAGTATATTGGTGCACGGTAAAGTTATTTTACCTTACAATGATACTTGGAAGTCAAAGTTCAACGTTTTTGACCCTAAGGCGGGTGAGGATAATGGAGACTATGGCAGCATTAGTTTCATGATTCCGCAAGTCGAAACACAGACGACGACTTATGTTGATGGCAAGGGCAAAACGGTCAGCGCCCCAGTCGTTCAAAAAGGGCTGGATGGTCAAATCTATACAACCCAGGGCGGTAAGGTAATCAATGGCTATTTTGCCAAGAAACCATCAAACGCCAAGGGCTTCATGTCGCCATTTGGCAAGCAAGGTGCAACCTATGTAAAGGACATGCATGATGGGTATAAAGCTACATTTGAAGAAACTAATACCGCAACCGGTGAGATGTGGGTTACAGTCACTGATAGCGATGGAGATATTGTTGACCAATTCTCTCTAAAATATGGGGATACTCATCACGTTGATGAAGCTAATTGGGACATTCACAGCATCTACATTCCGCAGACGATCAACATTCAATATGTTTATGAAAAACTTGGCAATCTGATTATTGATTCTGATTCCAAGGCCTTTCCAGCTAAGGACAAGACGACCACACAGTATCCAAACGATGAAAACGACTCAACCAAGGCGGGCAATGTCACAATTCCAAAAGTGCCCGGCTTTACGCCAACGATCAATGGCAAGACGGTTACGAACTACACGTTTAACCCTGCAGATTACGTCAGTGACTTGAGTCAAGACATTACTGTTGTTTATGTAGCTGACACGCAAGAAGCTGCCATCAACTTCTATGACGAGACAGACCACAAGCAGCTGGATGACCAAACGATTCAGCTGACTGGTAAGACCGGTGAAAAGATCAGCCATACCGAAGCTGATCAAACACTGGCTAAGCTGGAAAAGCTAGGCTATGTTGTCGACCAGAATACTTTTGCTGATGATGCAACGTATGACAACGATACGCAAGCACCACAAGAGTTTACGATCTATTTGAAGCATGGCACCCAGGATGTTTCCAATACTGATAAAGAGGCTAAGACGACGGCAACCCGGACCATCAACGTTACGACGCCAGATGGCAAGACTAGTTCTGAAACGCAAACAGTTAACTACAAGCGGACTGCCACGAAAGACCTGGTTAACGGGCATATTACTTACGGTCAATGGCAAGCAGATGGTGCCTCAGCTTGGGAAGAATATACGCCAACACCTCAAAAAGGCTACACGACGCTGATTAACGGTGTAGCAGGCACTAAGGTTGCTCCAAAGACGCCATCATTTAAAGACGATAAGCCGGTTAATGAAACGGTTAACGTTACGTACCAGGCTGATGCTCAACGTGCTGTAATCAAGTACATTGATGGCGAGACTAGTGAAAATTTGCAGAAGACTGACGACATAGTTGATGGTCACACTAATGAAACGATCAATTACAGCACTGCTGACAAGATTAAAGAATTTGTTGGCAAGGGTTATGAACTTGTATCTAATGACTTCAAGCCAGGCACTAAGTTCGACAACGATGACAAGACTGACCAAACCTACACGGTAATCTTCAAGCATCATCGTGAAAACGTTGATCCAAACCACTCCTCAGCCGACGGCACGAAGGGTACGAAGACGCTGACGGAAACGGTTCACTACAAGTACGCAGATGGCGCTAAGGCCGCTGAAGATCAGACGGCTCAAGTAACGTTTACGCGGAATGGTGTCCTGGACGATGTTACTGGCATCGTAGCCTGGGGCAAGTGGAACGAAGCCAGCCAAAGCTACAAGGCTCTGACTTCGCCAACGATTGCCGGCTACACGCCAAGCGAAACGGTAGTAAAGCGCAGTTCCAACAGTGATGCCGAACAAGGTCCAACGGTTACGGTTATCTACACGGCGGACGCCCAAAAGGTTCACGTTCAATACATTGATGGCGAAACCGACAAGCTGTTGCGTCAAGATGACTTGGACGGCTACACGGACGAAACGATCCCATACAGCACGGCTGAAGGCATCAAGAAGTTTGAAGGCGATGGTTATGAACTGTTCAAGGACAACTTCCCAGCTGGTGAAAAGTTTGACAACGATGACAAGAATGACCAAACCTACACGGTAATCTTCAAGCACCATCGTGAAAACGTTGATCCAAACCACTCCTCAGCTGACGGCACGAAGGGTACGAAGACGCTGACGGAAACGGTTCACTACAAGTACGCAGATGGCGCTAAGGCCGCTGAAGATCAGACGGCTCAAGTAACGTTTACGCGGAATGGTGTCCTGGACGATGTTACTGGCATCGTAGCCTGGGGCAAGTGGAACGAAGCCAGCCAAAGCTACAAGGCCTTGACTTCACCAACGATTGCCGGCTACACGCCAAGCGAAACGGTAGTAAAGCGCAGTTCCAACAGTGATGCCGAACAAGGTCCAACGGTTACGGTTATCTACACGGCGGACGCCCAAAAGGTTCACGTTCAATACATTGATGGCGAAACCGACAAGCTGTTGCGTCAAGATGACTTGGACGGCTACACGGACGAAACGATCCCATACAGCACGGCTGAAGGCATCAAGAAGTTTGAAGGCGACGGCTACGAATTGTTCAAGGACAACTTCCCAGCCGGTGAAAAGTTTGACAACGATGACAAGACTGACCAAACCTACACGGTAGTCTTCAAGCATCACCGTGAAAACGTTGATCCAAACCACTCCTCAGTTGACGGTACGAAGGGTACGAAGACGCTGACGGAAACGGTTCACTACAAGTACGCAGATGGCACCAAGGCGGCTGAAGATCAGACGGCTCGGGTAACCTTTACGCGGAACGGTGTCTTGGACGACGTTACGGGTATCGTAGCCTGGGGCAAGTGGAACGAAGCCAGCCAAAGCTACAAGGATCTGACTTCACCAACGATTGCCGGCTACACGCCAAGCGAAACGGTAGTAAAGCGCAGTTCCAACAGTGATGCCGAACAGGGTCCAACGGTTACGGTTGTCTACACTGCTGATGCGCAAACGGCCTACGTCAAGTACGTTGATGACACGACTGGCAAGACGTTGCGTCAAGACGACCTGCACGGCTACACGGATGAAACGATTCCTTACAGCACGGCTGAAGGCATCAAGAAGTTTGAAGGCGATGGCTACGTTCTGGTATCGGATGGCTTCAAGCCAGGTACTAAGTTTGGTGTCGGCACGCCAACTTATGAAGTTCACTTCAAGCATGGCACGACGCACACTGATGCAACCGACAAGAATGCTGAACAAAAGATTGTTACGGAAACGATCCACTACGTTTACGAAAACAATCAAACTGCTAAGCCAGATTACACGTCAGCAGTTGACTTTAAACGCGGCTACACGACTGACAAAGTTACGCGTAAGATTGTTTCCTACGATCCATGGACGGTATCCAGCAAGAAGTTTGGCGTTGTAAAGAGTCCAGCAATTGAAGGCTACACGCCAAACCGTAAGCAAATCGATGAAATCACCGTTACGCCAGATTCAAAAGACGTTGTCAAGACGGTGGTTTATGTTGGAAATGCTCAAGAAGCCCAAGCCATCTTCTATGATGAGACGACGGGTAAGGAAATTGCCAACACGCGTGAAATTGCAACTGGCAAGACTGATGAAACGATCAGCTTTGCCAAGGATCCAAATGAAGTTGTTAAGGAACTGGAAGCTAAGGGCTACGTCTTTGACAAGGACAATGCCAACAACAATGTCTTTGTCGCTGGTACGGCCTATGACAAGAATTCTGAAGTTCACCAATACTTCAAGTACTACCTGAAACACGGCCATGCAGCAGTAACGCCAGACCAAGATTCACAAAATGGTCAAACGACGGTTAAGCAGACAATCAAGTACCAATACGCTGATGGTACGGCAACGGGCTTAGCAGACAACGTTCAAACCTTGACGTTCAAGCGTACAGGTGACAAGGATCTCGTTACTGGGAAAGTAACCTGGCCAGACTGGTCAACGGTTGCCGGTCAACAAACCAGTGCCGTAACCAGTCCAACTCTTAAGGGCTATACTGCTGATACCAGCGAGATTCCAGCTGCTACCTACCATGCCGGCGACAGTGATGTTACCTATGTCGTTAAGTACAGTGCCGATGCCCAACGTGCTGTAATCAAGTACATTGATGGCGAGACTGGTAAAGACTTGCAGGACCCTGACACAGTTGATGGTCACACTAATGAAACGATCAATTACAGCACTGCTGACAAGATTAAAGAATTTGTTGGCAAGGGTTATGAACTGGTATCTAGTGACTTCAAGCCAGGTACTAAGTTTGACAACGATGACGCCAACGATCAAACCTACACGGTAATCTTCAAGCACCATCGTGAAAACGTTGATCCAAACCACTCCTCAGCTGACGGCACGAAGGGTACGAAGACGCTGACGGAAACGGTTCACTACAAGTACGCAGATGGCACCAAGGCGGCTGAAGATCAGACCGCTCAGGTAACGTTTACGCGGAATGGTGTCTTGGACGATGTTACTGGTATCGTAGCCTGGGGCAAGTGGAACGAAGCCAGCCAAAGCTACAAGGCCTTGACTTCGCCAACGATTGCCGGCTACACGCCAAGCGAAGCCGTAGTAAAGCGCAGTTCCAACAGTGATGCCGAACAAGGCCCAACGCTTACGGTCATCTACACGGCAGATGCCCAAAAGGTTCACGTTCAATACATTGATGGTGAAACTGACAAGCTGTTGCGTCAGGATGACTTGGACGGCTACACGGATGAAACGATTCCATACAGTACGGCTGAAGGCATCAAGAAGTTTGAAGGCGACGGCTATGAACTGTTCAAGGACAACTTCCCGGCTGGTGAGAAGTTCGACAACGATGACAAGGCTGACCAAACCTACACGGTAATTTTCAAGCATCATCGTGAAAACGTTGATCCAACCCACTCCTCGGCTGACGGCACGAAGGGCACGAAGACGCTGACGGAAACGGTTCACTACAAGTACGCAGATGGTACCAAGGCCGCTGAAGATCAGACGGCTCAGGTAACGTTTACGCGGAACGGTGTCCTGGATGACGTCACTGGTATCGTGGCCTGGGGCAAGTGGAACGAAGCCAGCCAAAGCTACAAGGCTCTGACTTCGCCAACGATTGCCGGCTACACGCCAAGCGAAGCGGTAGTAAAGCGCAGTTCCAACAGCGATGCCGAACAAGGCCCAACGCTTACGGTCATCTACACGGCTGATGCCCAAAAGGTTCATGTTCAATACATTGATGGTGAAACCGACCAGATGCTGCGTCAGGATGATTTGGACGGCTACACGGATGAAACGATTCCTTACAGCACGGCTGAGGGTATCAAGAAGTTTGAAGGCGACGGTTATGAACTGTTCAAGGACAACTTCCCAGCTGGTGAGAAGTTCGATAACGATGACACCAACGATCAATTCTACACGGTAATCTTCAAGCACCATCGTGAAAACGTTGATCCAACCCACTCCTCGGCTGACGGCACGAAGGGTACGAAGACGCTGACGGAAACGGTTCACTACAAGTACGCAGATGGCACCAAGGCGGCTGAAGATCAGACGGCTCAGGTAACGTTTACGCGGAACGGTGTCTTGGACGACGTCACGCACATCGTCACTTGGGGCAAGTGGAACGAAGCCAGCCAAAGCTACAAGGCTCTGACTTCGCCAACGATTGCCGGCTACACGCCAAGCGAAGCGGTAGTAAAGCGCAGTTCCAACAGCGATGCCGAACAAGGCCCAACGCTTACGGTCATCTACACGGCTGACGCCCAAACAGCCTACGTCAAGTACGTTGATGACACGACTGGCGAGACGCTGCGTCAAGACGATCTGCACGGCTACACGGATGAAACGATTCCATACAGCACGGCTGAAGGCATCAAGAAGTACGAAGGCGACGGCTACGTTCTGGTATCGGACGGCTTTAAGCCAGGTACTAAGTTCGGTGTTGGCACGCCAACCTATGAAGTTCACTTCAAGCATGGCACGACGCATACCGATGCAACCGACGAAAATGCTGATCAAAAGACGGTTACGGAAACGATTCACTACGTCGACGAAAACAACCAAACCGTTCAGCCAGACTACACGGCAGCAGTAACCTTCAAACGCGGCTACACGACCGATAACGTTACCGGCAAGGTTGTTTCCTATGATCCATGGACGGTTGATGGTAAGCAGGCTGACAGTAAGACATTCGCTGCCGTAACCAGTCCAGCGGTTGAAGGCTACACGCCAAACCACAAGCAGATCGCTGCAATTGACGTTACGCCGGAGTCCAAGGACGTTGTTAAGACGGTTGTCTACGTTGGTGATCCTCAAGAAGCTCAAGCCATCTTCTATGATGAAACAACGGGCAAGGAAATCAGCAACACGCGTGAATTTGCAACTGGCAAGACTGATGAAACGATCAGCTTTACCAAGGATCCAAATGAAGTCGTTAAGGAACTCGAAAAGCAGGGTTACGTCTTTGACAAGGACAATGCTAATAACAATGTCTTTGCTGTTGGTACGACCTACGATAAGAATTCCGAAGTTCACCAATACTTCAAGTACTACTTCACGCACGCTACAACAACCGTTACGCCAGACAATCCAAAGACGCCAGCTGATGTATTGCCAGACAACCCTGGTAAGAATTACCCAAGCGGCGTTGCCAAGGATGATCTGAACAAGACGGTTACGCGGACGATCAACATCACGACGCCAGATGGCAAGACGCAGACGATCACGCAGAAAGCTGAATTTACGCGGAGTGCTACGGTTGATGAGGTTACCGGTGAAGTAACGTATGGGCCATGGTCAAAGAATGTCGTTTTGGAAAGCGTTGACGTACCAAACATTCCTGGTTACGTGCCATCAGCATCCGTTCCAGAAATTACGGTTACGCCAAATGACCAAGACATGACGATCAATATCACCTACAAGAAGCTTGATTCCGGCAAGGCAGCAGACCAAGGCGGTAATGCTTCTAATGGTGGTCAATCAACGACTGGTCAAGCTGCTCAAAACGGTCAGTCAGGTCAAACCCAAAACAACGCTGGTGCTCAACAGCTGCCACAGACTGGTAACGCCGACAACGAAAAAGGCGCACTGGGCTTGGCAGGAGCAATGTTTGCAGCAGGTCTTGGCCTGGGCTTCGGCTCTAAGAAGAAGCGTCACGAAAACTAGATGAAGAAATAAGAACAGATTCATCAAAGATAGAAAAGACTCATCCTTTGATTTTTCAAAGGTTGGGCCTTTTTGTCTTTTTTATCAAAAATATACTAATGATTTATAAATGTATCTATGTAATGTAATATCATTCTAAAATGATCATTCGTTAAAAATAATCGTTCATTTTATGGAAAAAGTGTTTATAAAAAGAAATCATTTGCTACAATAGAACGGTTTTGTTGCAATCAAAAGTTTTGAAAAGGCAATGTACCAAAAAGGTAATAACTGATTAAAGAAAGGAGAGTCCACACACATGCTTTTAAAACTTAAATTGTCTTGGTGTGGTGTTTAGAACATGAAGTACGGATATGCGCGAGTAAGCACGGAAAGCCAGAGTTTATCGACACAGCTGCAACTGTTGAAACAGGTTGGGGTTGACGAAATATTCCAGGAAAAATATACCGGAACGACTACCAAACGACCAGAATTTGCTCGCTTGTTAGCGATCGTTCAGCCAAATGATGTAATTATCGTCACTAAACTGGATCGCTTTGCGCGTAATACGGGTGAAGCTCTGCAAGTGATTCAGCAATTGTTTGAAAATCAGGTGAAGATCAATATTTTGAATATGGGCACGATTGACGATACGCCAGTTGGTCGCCTGATTTTTACCGTGTTTTCGGCATTTGCCCAATTTGAGCGCGACATGATCGTTATCAGAACTCAAGAAGGCAAGTCATATGCTCGTCGTCATAATCCGAAATATCGTGAAGGTCGACCAAAAGTCTATTCGGATGAAAAAATTCAGCAGGCATATCAGCTCTATCAAAAAGGACTGACCTACCGTGAACTTTCAATGCGCACTGGAATCAGTATTTCGACTTTACGGCGACGCTTTGCTCTGCTCAAGTCGGTTGAGGCAATGGATCATGAAAAGTTGAAAGAAAATGGTCGTCCCTAATGCAATTATTCGTGTTAAGCTTATCTAAAAGTTTAGATGTATTTGAAAAGGAGGAAAATGATGGGTCTTATTTATGTTACTCGCGCCATGCAGGCCGATATTCCAGCAATCGGTGCGATTTTTGATCAAGCCAAGACATTCCTAAAGGCTTCCGGCAGTCCGCAGTGGCAGGCGGGATATCCGAATACCGATACAGTTGCTCAAGACTTAGCCAATCAATCGGCTTGGGTGCTGAAAGTAAATGGCCAGGTTGCAGGTTATGCGGCGGCAATCATTGGTGATGATCCAAATTATCAAGAGATTGATGGTGCCTGGCAAAATAATACCGAGCCATACGCAGCTATTCATCGCCTGGCATTAAGTCAGGATTACCGGGGACAACATTTAGCCAAATATTTTATGAGCAGTCTGATTTCAATTTTAAATGAGCAGGGAATTCATAACTTCCGTGTTGATACGCATGATTTAAACCAGCCAATGCAGCACGTCGCGACTAGCAATGGCTTTATCAGACGTGGTCACATTAATATTTTAGATGAGCCCAATGATCCATTACGTTGGGCGTTTGAATTGAATCTGTAAAGTGAAGCCTCACAGCCAAAGCGGTTGCGGGGCTTTTATTATTATTGGCTTGGTAGTGTCGATGATGATCATGGCAGTAAAAGATCTTAGTCACCAGTAATGAAGTGGACTACAATTATCTGCTTGAGGGTGAAAATTAAGCAATAGTAGGTAAATCCAAGACCGATAGCCGATTAAAGCCGAGTTTTCTTCACATAGCACTGCAATCAGAGAGAGCTAAATATATTTAAAATGGAAACCAGTGCCTAAAAGCTCGAGTGGTCGAAACGATCTGACGAAGCACCTTTTTTGGTAAATAAAAAATCTGGTATCGACTTTTGCCAATACCAGATCATAACCCCACATGCCATTTTTGAAAGATGCGGAATTATTATTCATCATATTTATAAAGCTTGAATTTTTTAATCGCATAAATTAGTTCGCTGGCGTAATTAGGATCCGTTGCGTAGCCATCTTTTTGCAGCGCCCAGGCAGCTTCTTGGTAGTTCTTGGCTTTTAGCACGTCTTTAAATACGTTTGGCTTGGCCTTGGTACCATGGGCAAGCAGCTCGGCGTGGGCCTTTAGTGAAGCCTCCCAGCTATTGTATACAGTAAAATACTGTTTGACTTCGACCGTCTTACCATTGATGTTTTCCTTGGTATACATGCGAACGCGATTCTTTTTAGAGGTTGCTTTGATACCAAAAAGATTGTTGTATTTATAAGCCAGCTTGCTGCGACCCCAGTTTGATTCGGTACCAGCCTGAGCAATGATGATGCTGGCTGGAATGTGGTACTTTTTTTGTTCTTTTTGGGCAATTGGAGCAATCGTTTTGATGAATTGATTAACTGTGATTTTAGATGAATGAGTTTCGCGCTGTGGCTTGGTAGATTGACTGGTTGAGTGCAGGTAGATTCCCAGACCGATTGCCAATGCAAAACACAGTGCCGCGATGCCAATTACAATTCCAGCCCATTTTTTTGATTTGATCTTCATAAAAAGCCCCTTCGTAAAATGAATATCCCTTTGAAAAGATTCATTGAAGTCTTAAATGTGATTATAAATATGTTTGTCGGCTAAGCATAGGAAAAAGCTAAAAATTCCCAAAATAAGCAAAAATCATTCATACTTCAATCATGATCGAAAAATTTAGATAAACGATTATCAATGCAATTTTTTTCATGTATTCAAGTGATAGATCATTAAATGGATTTTTTTGGTGATTATGCAAATGACGCTCATGATTTTTGTTTGGTTTCGCTAAAACTAAGAAGGATTCTAATTTATTTCTGGTAATTTTTCATTAGATAACATAAACTATAAATATATATACTTAACGTTTCTTAAAAAGTTTAATTATTTACATATTTACGATATAAAGGATTTATAATAACATTTAAAACCTTTCTTCTTGATTGCTATGAATAAATGTCAATTTATAAATTATGATTTAGCGATCACGCTTGTTTTCAAAATTAATAAGCATTCATTGGCTAAGATAATAGATCTTTGGCAGTAAAATTTTTTATACATAAAGGAAGATTAACGTGAAATCTAAAAATGTCCGGAAAAATTCAAAAGTTGATGAGACTGAACGCGTAAAACTTTATAAGACGCATCGGGGCTGGTGCAGTTCGTTGTCACGTTTTTGGACCTTTTTGAAAGCGGCTTCGGTAGATGAAGATGATGAAACTTCATATGAAGACTACTTAAAAGCAATTGCTACAATTGGGACGATCGCTGGGGCAACCATGCTGCTGCCAACGACGGCAATGGCGGACAGTACACAATTACAGCGGACGTTGGATTCGCGCAGCTCAATGGCAATTGGTCTTTCATCAAATACTCAAAGCGAGTCGGTTAGCGGTTCGACTGACAGCTCAAATAGTCTTGACTCAACCAACAGTACGACCACAGAAACCAGTACGAGCAAATCTGAGGCGGCTGAAAGCGGGTCAAACACGACTACGGCTGAAAATTCAACAACCAATTCGACCAGTAGCGAAGACAGTCTAAATTCAGCAGGTGATTCAAACACTTCATCTGAAAGCAGTCAAGATAGTTTGTCAACCGGCAGTAAAACCACGGACAGCAGTTCAATGACAAGTGATGTCAACAATTCAGCAAGTGAGAACTCACAGGCAGAGACAACACCTGATTATAGTCAGCCAGCAGCCAGTCAGTCTGCTAATACCTTAACTGCGGCAAGTATTGATCCTCAAGCAGCTGCGGCCAATTATCTCCAAGCTGTTTTAAGTCAGCTATGGGCACGACAGTCTAATCAAGTTACTCATCCCAACACTATTTTAGAAGATGAGTATCTTAATAATAAGAATACATACACTTTTGACTGGAATCACATATTTAACGACACCTGGGGCGAAATCCTAGACAGTATTGTTAACAAGAATTTGGGTAATTTTTATAACTACATTCAAAATTATCATGGCAACGGTACGCTTGATCTGGCATCGATTTTTGGGACGTTTTCAAAGCATTTAAAAATTGACGCTGATTATCGCGGTAATCTGGCAACTGGTGATTATCAAGGCGGCCAGCAGTTTGGTACCCAAGATGATATTAATGGTAATCTGACCAACAGCGACGTTGACTATATTCAGAAAATCAGCGGCTGGCTTGGCAGCAATGCATTTTTAGCTGATTATAATCACATTATTTTTGGAAAAGACGTCAATGCTGAAATAAAGCAAGAAGATGGCAAGCTATATGTGAATAACAATCGGATGGATCATGTCTTGCCAGGAAAGAACGCAGATATTGCTAAAGATGAAGCTGGCAGCAACTATATTGATTTTGAACAGATTTTTAACATTCTTAGCGGTAATGCTCAACGCTTGAGTCAGCATGATTCTGATACAGAGGGCGTTTGGCAAGGATATGAACACCCACGGATCGACAGTAATCCTTCTAATACCGATTACAAAATTGATGTCTCCGGAGTAAGTCCAGATGCTGATAATCGAATTTATGTCAACGTTCCATATGAATATCTGACGGGAGCACGCAACACTAGAATTGTCGGACTGACTGGGTCTAATTTTGGCCCGGTGGTGGTAATCAACGTGACGGGGATTCCAGAAGGCCAAACGATTCAGATCAATCGTCATCTGCAATTACAGTATTCGGATTGGAAACAATGGCTTAGTAGCAATGTATGGCAAGTAGAACCTAACCACCTGCTGTGGAACTTTGGTACGACCAGCAGCACGATTGAATTTCAAAGTCCTTTTGCTGGCAGCGTCTTAGCGCCTAATGCTCATGTTATTACCGATGCAGATTTTGCCGGGAATATTGCTGCTGACACGATTGAAACTAAGGGTACATATAGACGCTGGGATTTGAATGGTCAGTTGATTTCAACTAAGGAAGAACGGGCACAAAGTAATAGCGAAAGCAAGAGTAAATCAACTTCTACATATGACTCAATCAGCACGTCAGCCTCAACGATTGAATCCGAAAGTGCATCTTCTGCATCGACTAGTAGTTCTAAAAGTGCATCAGAGGTGAAATCAGCCAGTGAATCGGAATCGACTTCAATTGAGAACTCAACCAGCGCTTCATTAAGTGAAAGTGAATTGACGTCTGAGTCAGAAAGCGAATCAGCTAGTGAGAGTGAATCGACCTCCACGAGTGACTCTGAATCCACCAGCGAATCAGAATCAACATCTGAGTCAGAGAAGTCATTAAGTGAGAGTGAATCGACTTCCACAAGTGCTTCCGAATCCATCAGTGAATCAGCTAGTGGGAGTGAATCGACTTCCGCAAGTGCTTCCGAATCCACCAGTGAATCAGAATCCGAATCAACATCAGAGTCGGAAAGCGAATCAGCTAGTGAGAGTGAATCAACTTCCACAAGTGTTTCCGAATCCACCAGCGAGTCGGAATCTGAATCAGTCTCAGAGTCGGAGAGTGAATCAGCTAGTGAAAGTGAATCGGCCTCCACAAGTGCTTCCGAATCCACCAGTGAATCGGAATCTGAATCAACATCTGAGTCAGAGAAGTCATTAAGTGAGAGTGAGTCAACTTCCACGAGTGCTTCCGAATCTACCAGCGAGT
>ERZ791821.1305-NODE-1305-length-13857-cov-2.916969_pt1 | contig 13857 bp, 14 predicted proteins | sample MGYA00510300_ERZ791821 | MGnify/ENA primary metagenome ERZ791821 (study PRJEB30046, sample SAMN00792034) | human gut metagenome | study: EMG produced TPA metagenomics assembly of the A metagenome-wide association study of gut microbiota in type 2... | reverse complement strand
TTTAGTTGTAAAGGAGATACGTCATGCGAAAGAAAGATAATACAGATTATTATATCCACAGGCACAGTTGCTTTTTACTTCAGTATCATATCGTGTTTGTTACGAAATTTCGACATCCCGTCTTAGTTAACGGAGTCCGTGATGCTGTTTATGAAAGGATCCGTTACGTTGCAGATCAGAGAGGCTTTCATATATTGGAGATCAATGGAGAACCAGACCATGTTCATATCCTGTTGGAAGCAGATACTATGACATCTCCGGCAGAACTTGCCAATGTGCTAAAGACACAAACTGCCAGAAGAGCCAGAAAGCTGTATGGAGATACGAATTTAAAGAAGTATTACTGGAAGCCTTACTTCTGGTCAGACAGTTATTTTATCTCATCCGTGAGTGAAAACAGTCTGAAAGTTATCCAACAATATATCAAAAATCAAGGAATAAAATAAAGTCTGGGTCCGTCAGGACACATTCACCCACGCCCATGCGGTGCAGTTGCTCCTATGGACGTGGTACTCTGCTTAGCTTTTATAGATTCCCATATCATCATAAATCATTTGATACATCAGATATTGATTTTGTGCAAAATTCTGAAAAAACGGATTCCATTTTGGTAATCGATTACTCTTGGATGAATTTAGTGATGCATCCATCGGCATCAGATTCCAAAGTTCATCATTCATAACAAATGACCATGGAATAAAATGATCAATATCGTATTTTTTCTTCTTCACAGGTTGTCCAGTAAAGACGTCTCTGATTTCTTGAACTTCCATGATATCTTGCCAGAGATCTCTTACTTTTTTGAGTTTTCGTACCTTTTCTTCTGTTGGGGTTAATTTATATACCAGACCGGGAACTTCTGGATTATTGTTCTGCAGCCATTTTACTTTTTCGTATTGAATCCACCCCAAAATATTGACTGTATGATCGCTTCCAGCCAATAAAATTTATAGCAATAGGATGGATTTTTCATCATTTTAGAAAATCCATCAATATTTAGATTGTTATAATATTTTGGCTCAATTTCTAAGATATTTTTCCCTTGCAAATCAGGATATTCAACCATCGTTCATCACCTCGTCCTTCTCTGACATCTCCTGTTGTCCATATTTCTTTGATCTGTAATTGAGGGATTTGCAAGATAAATTCTTTCAATGAATCTTCTGTAAAATCCGTAAAATAACGCCCATTTCTCTCCCCTTCGAATTCACCATACTTAAATGATGTATAAATGATTCCATTTTCTTTTAATGCTTTGTTCATCTTATGAAATACACGCAAAAGATCATTTGTTGATAAATGAAGGATTGATGCACATGCCCAGATTCCATCATAAATATTCTGGTCATTTAATTCTTCAAACAGCATTTGTTTTACTTTGATTCCTGTATATTTTGAAGCTTCCTTACAAATCTCTTCGGATCCGTCAATCGCCGTTACGTTATAGTTTCGCTTTAGGAAATATTTTGTATCACGACCAGAACCGCACCCAAAATCTAAGATGGATGCTCCCGATGGAAGATAAGATAAAAATTTATTTTGTATGTTTGTAAAGTTTACGGATCTTGTTGTTTGTATGAATGATTTAGTGTATTTGTTATAATAATTTATGGTTTTGTTGTTCATTGGAAGCCTCTCTTAAGTACATTCTAATAACCATTTGACAGCTTTCGCTAATCTCTTTTGGGCATCAGCAAAATGCCCGCCGCTGTTATATTCTAATGTTGTATGCTTTACCTTAGGATCATTGCGCAAAATTTGTTCCTGTGTTCTAGTTCGATCTCCAACTCTTGCCATGACCGGATTCTTTGTTTTTTCTTCTTTTCCTCCAAGGCTTAAGTAGATATTGCTTTCATGCTTTATTTGATGATGCAACACATATTCATCCCATTGTTCGAACCATAAAGAACCGGAGCAGCTTGCAATTGCTGAGAAGATATCCGTTTCATATGCTGTCCATAGAGCAAACAATCCTGCAAGGGAATATCCGATCAGATAAATTTCTCTGTCTACCCCGTAATCTGCTTTTAATTCTGGAATCAAATCATTCATTAACCATTGTAAAGTCTTTGGGCCATTTCCTTTAAACTCTTCATCCCCAAAGGCAGCAGGTGACTTCCATGGAGAAAAATCACCATTCCAATCTTTTACCTGAAATGCACAGAAAAGAAAATCCTGATCATTGACTGTCTCCATCAGACAATCCCACATATGTGCTATTTCATTTCCACGATGAGGATACATTCCCCATAAAATGATCGGACCGCCGGAACCATTTTGCTCTATATAACATGTTTTCTGTCTTATCTGTAATTTCTGCATAAATACATTCATCTCCATAAGTTTTTCTGCTTTTAATGGATTTATTTTCATGAATTTTGTCTTATTCCCTAGTTGTAGAATCCTCCAGTTCTTCTAACGCGTCCATATAATTATCCATCCATTCCATCTGCCATTGTCTGGGATCTGTTTCTGATATCTGGCTTAACGGATCGATTTCGTCAAACATTCCAAGATTCTCTGCCATATCTAGCGGAAACAAAGTTTCATCTGGACCGATTATTACCTGATTTCCAATCCCTAGATTCCTGTCATAAGCTGTTAATTCTTCCATTGAAATCTCTTCTGGTTCATCCATAGAATCTTCTTTTACATAAAAAGTTAACATTGGAATTTCTGCTTCTATTTTTATGATCGTATAAATTGGTATTTCATTCATTGTTTGTAATTCCATCATATCACAATCCCCTTGCAATGATCAATTTCATGCTGTATGATTTGTGCTGTCCATCCAGAATATTTTCCATGCTGTTTTTTAAAATCCTGGTCCAGATAATCTACTTCTATCTCCTTATATCTCTTACAAGGTCTCACTCCATCCAAAGATAAACATCCTTCTTCTGTCTCAAATACGCCTGATTTCTTTGTGATCTTTGGATTGATCATTGCAAACTGAAATGGTCCAACTGCTACTACGATAATGTTCTTTTTAACGCCGATCATATTTGCTGCCATTCCAACACAATGATCCAAATTAGCTCTTAGTGTGTCTAACAGATCAACTACTACCTGCTGATCTGCTTTTGTTGCATCTGTTGATTTCTGTGCTAGAAACAATGGATCTTTCATTATATCTTTTATCATTTTATTTTAACTCCTTTATTTCCTTTAAAAATTCTTCTGTAGAAATATATAAATTTTCTAATATTGGTATCAAATATTTAGATGGCCTGAGTATGTCTACTGCCCAATCTCAAAAATCATAATGCGTTCTCTCTCACTATTTCCACCAAACAAATCGGAACAATCAATTTCATCGGTAAACATCATCTCATCCACCGTCATCAGATATGTGAGATATTCATCGGATGGATAATAGAAGAAACATAAAATCTGTCTTGGATGTTCATAGTATGATTCCATGATCCTTGCCATCACTTTTCTTAAGATCTCTACGGAAAATGGATTAAAAAAATAGATGCGGTCTATCTGTTCTGGGAGTTGAAATTCTTCTGCATTCGCTAATGAAAATGATACCCTCTCTTTCGATACGGCTTCTTTCTTATTTTCCATTACTTTCTCATAAATGCGTTCGTCATATTCAACTCCGAGGCAACGGCATCTTGTCTGGTAGGATAAGAAAAAGTCTACCCTTCCTTTACCACAGCCATAATCTAAGAGCATATTGTTCTTCCTTATAAGTCCTATATTTGCTAATCGTTGCAGTACAGAATATGGAGTTGGTTCGTATGGATAGCGGTATTGATCGGATTGAGAGTCGTCTCTGCCCATGGTTTTGATGTGCAATAGTTTGTCCCATTTGTTGTCTTGTGTATCGTTCATAAATTGATATTCCTGCCTTCCTGTTTCAATTATTGCAACAATCTAAAAGACTCAGAAGTCCATGGTCCCTGAGTCTTTTAGAAAATACATTATAATGGTCCTAATTGGTATGGGTAACAACCTAATGGTTATAATGCATAGTCTTGATTTTTTGCTGTTAAACTAAGTTTTTCTGCTAACTCTTCATTCAATACCATTATTTCAATATTCCAAATTTTTCTAATCTGTAATAACCTGGCTTTTAATTCTGCAGATGGTCCTACTAACCAAGCAACATCTTCAGCATTCTTAATTACTAATACAAACTTTAATTTCATATTTTTCATTTCATCTACAGATTGTAAGCTATCTCCAACCTCTGAGATATCCTGATATCTACCTAAAATAGAAGCTAAATAAATATGTAAAGATGCAATAAATTTTTCTACTAGTGAAGAAAAATAAACTTCAAATTTACGTTCTTTCTCCTCTGTTTCATGCCGTTTCTCTGCATTAGGACAACTTTTCTTTGCTTCTAAAAATATAATACTGTTCTCTTTATATTTTATATTTAAACTCTACTGTCTTAATTCCATCACCAAGATCTCTATAAATCTTAGAATTTTCAATATGAAACAATTTAGATTCATCAAATTCTCCAAAATTCATTTCCGATTCTGTTATTACTTTCACTATAATACCACCCCAATTTCTTCTCTATAAAGTTGACGAAAAGTATCCATAATCGTATTATGTTCCAGTAATTCAAATTCTTTTGCAATCTCACATTGCACTTTATTCATTTCATCTTTATACAGCGAAATATACTGAACATTACTGTCAGATTTCCGTTTTATTTCAACATACTTAGATAAAAAATAATCATGCGTTGAAACAAAAATCTGTACACCCTCTTTTTCCAGCATAATTAATAATTCTGCCAACACCGGAATATATTTCGGATTAATATTAGCCTCTGGTTCATCCCAAAATAATACAGATCCTTTCTCTAATGTTCCGTTCTTAATAAGCTGCCATAATAGAGCTATCTTACGTAAACCTTCTGCAACTAAATTAAATTCTAATTTTGCTTGTGTACCTGGTTTTAAATAAAAACGATCCTCATGTAAAGTAACTTTTCCACTGCTAATCTGTTGTAAAATCTTTAAATATTTTTTCCTTGCAGCGGAATCTACACCTCTGGAAATATCAATTTTAGCAGCTGCAATAATATCTAAATAGGTGTCATCAAATTCTACATTTCCCATCTTCACTGCTGCATCTAAATTCCATGCATTGGATAAAATTTCTTTTGCTGGAATAAACACACTTGTGAGATCAGACATTTGCTTTTCCCATTTTTCCTCTGTTGTAATCTCCGCATCCCATTTTTTTGTTTTTGTTGAAAATGTCATTCCAATCTTTGCTGTGTCTGATCCTACGGATACTTTTGCTGTATTTTTCCCATTTTTCTTTCTATTTACTAATCGTCCAATACTTGACTGATCTGGTCGAAAAAGCATAGTTGTTTTCTGTGAAAATGATACATCGTGTTTAGAAGCCTGACATGCTGCATATGCTAATTTCATAACATGAGTCTTTCCCATACCATTCTCGCCTACTAGTATATTTAATCCTTTATTAAATGGAATTTTTATATCATCAAATACCGTAAAATTATCCGCCTCTATATTTGTTAATGGCATTTTCATCACCTCATTTATTATTTTGTTTTAGATTTTTGTGTTAAAAAGTGTATCTAAAGTTACATAATTTGTTGTATTATATCCGTTTTTCTCATATTTTATTTTATATTTTGTAACTATAGATGCATATTTATGATTATACATGATTTATTATTTTTCGTCTATTTATATTCCTCTTCATTGAGCAGTCGGCATCTTGTCTGGTAGGATAAGAAAAAGTCTACCCTTCCTGTTTCAATTATTGCAACAATCTAAAAGACTCAGAAGTCCATGGTCCCTGAGTCTTTTAGAAAATACATTTTTAAATCCAATTGCAGTCTCCACCCGTGATAGCAAGGCTTAGTAAAGCATCCATCTTTTCGACTTCTTCTTCACCCTCGATTTTCTGAAGTAACTGCGCAGTATCTAAAATATTTTCCATGTTTTCATCTGGTCCAATCTCATAGTCAATCTCTGCCTCACAGTCTGGACATGGAATTTTCTCCATCGTCTGTAATGAGAGGAATCTATTCCCACATTTTTTGCATTCATAATATCCGCATTTTTTTGTTCCATCTGGTACATAATACATTGTTCCTATCTCCTTTTTTGCTTTATTATCTCATATTATACATCTAATCTGGTCTGCTGTCTTAGTTTTTTTTGTTACTGCTATGGTTGGATATTCTAATTCTCCTATTTTTCGTATCAACGCAGAATAAAATCCACATGATCTGTGTTCCACAGGCCAGAACATGTCCTAATATTTGTTTTTTATCCTTTGTCATATCACAATCCCTTTCCAATCTTATTGCCAGCGCTTGGTTGGGCAATTGGATTTATTTTACAAAATATTTTTCTTAAATCATCATATACTAAGAAACGAGGAGGTTTCAATGCATGAATGATAAGAAAAAGAAACGAGAACTTACAAACGAAGAAATTGATGAAAATATCTTCGAAATGTGCAATATTTGTTCTACCACAGATTGTACAGGATTGATTCAGGTTGTTCCAAGAACAGAAGCCGAGCTTGAATCTTACGAAGAATTGTATCCCTTCCGACCACCGTTTTTACCTCGTGATGATGATTAAGTCGTCATCCATTTTCTCCTGTGACAAGATCTTATGGCCTGTTATGACTATAAGATCTTGTTTTAATATCTTAAGCAGACTAGATTTCAGACAACAAACAACTATTAGAAGTGTGTCACCTTTGAATTTATCTACTTATCTCAAATACATTCTTCTCCCCAGCCTCTACAATCTCACCTGTCTTCTGTGCATATTTTAATCCTCGCTCTACTGCTGATATAAGCACATTACTGCTTCGAGCATATCCCATCGTTCGGATTGTCGCTTTTATTAAGTCTTCCTTTTTCATTCTGCCTTTTTCAAGGAGTGTCATACAAACTGCATTCTTTAATTCCTGCTGACAAATATCATTTGCTGATCTTCTGGTATTAGCATTCTTATCTTCTCTGAAACTGTAATAAGCAGACGGATCTTGATCTTTGCGCCAATAAAATTTTACTCCCTGCTGTTTGTTCATTTGGGTATTTGCAATCTTTAACGCCTTTTGCGTTGCTTCTAATGTCTTTGGGCTTGATCTTGCAATATTGAAAGATCGTAATGTTTTCTTTACCAAAGTATCATAAGAAACTGGTGCCTCTGTATCAATGATCTGTTGTATTTTTTCAGTGATCATTTTCTTATTTTTACTTTGGACATATTCATCTGTAGATATATCTGTCATTATCAAATCCGCAGATATGTATGATTCTTTATGATACAATGACTCTACATCCTGGTTTGGCTTTGTAAGATTCATATTAGATTTTATGACATGATCTTGTTCTGCAAAATGCTTTGTTATCTTAGGTTCTTGGACAGGAATATCCTTTATTTTTTGCGCATCTTCTATACATTCAGACTCTTTTATAAATTCCGTTTCTTCAGTACTTACTTCTCCCTTTGCACACACATCGTACGCAGCATCCTTTTTATAATCCAGACAATCTATCAGTTTCTTTAATTCTTTCTCCTTATTATCCCACCAATCCAGGGTCCAGATACGATAAATATCCCATCCTAGTCCTTTTAAAACACTGATCTGTGCTACTTCGCGGTCTTTCGTATTTGATGACTGACGGTAGGATTCGCCATCTAACATGATACCTAATAAATATTCTTCTTCCTTATATGGATTCATGACAGCTATATCAATCTTAAATTTTGAATGTCCTACGGATCTTTGGTACTTGTAGCCGTGCTCATTTAACATCTGACAAATATGTTCCATGATTCCTTGGCGTTCTTCCATATTCTCTTCTATGTTCTTAGATTGCAGCTGACCTTTTTGCGCAAATTCCAAGAAGTCCCTTAAAGCCTCAACGCCTTTTGCTTTTGTTCGCTTCAGATTGATCATATCTGCTGCCATACTTGTAAATACAACCATTTCTGATCGTGCTCTTAATACGGCTACATTTAGTCGTTTCCAACCACCATTTTTATTTAATGGTCCAAAATTTAAAGACATTTTACCTTCTGCATTTGGTCCGAATGCAACAGAAAATAAAATAATATCTCGCTCGTCTCCCTGTACATTTTCTAGATTCTTGACAAACAATGATTCTTCTCCCGTGTTTGCCCATTGATCGAACTTTACGTCTTTCTGATATTCTTCCTGCAGCATATCTTCAATCAATGTCTGTTGGCTGATATTAAATGTTACAACACCAATGCTCTGCTTTCTTAACTCTGGATCTTGATATCTTCTTTTGATTTCTTCAACGATTGCTTTTGCTTCGTTTACATTTACACGTGTTTTTCCACGATCAAAGAATCCATCAATCTTTCGCATACGAACTCTTCTTTCTCTATCATTTACAGATGGAAATGTTAACATGGAATTTTCATAAAATTCTTGATTACTAAATGCGATCAGACTTTCATGACGGCTTCGGTAATGCCAGCGAAGATATGCTGATGGCATTCCAAGTGCAAGACAATCATCAAGAATGCTGTCTAAATCTTCAATATCCAGATTATCCTCATCTACCATATTTCCAGCGAAGAAACTTGTTGGCGGCATCTGATTTGGATCACCTACAATAACTGCATTTTTTGCTCTTGCTAATACACCAACTGCCTTGCATGTTGGAAGCTGAGATGCCTCGTCAAAAATCACGATGTCAAACAGATCATTTTCTGCCTGCAAGTATTGTGCTACTGAAATCGGACTCATAAGCATACATGGACAAAGTTTTGTCAAAACCTCTGGAATCTGCTCAAATAGATTTCTGATTGAAATTCCCCTTCCATTGCTGCTGATCGCTCTTCGCAGAATATTTAATTCCTTATTAATCTCAACAGAATCTTGTGAGGATGGAAGTTTACTGGTTAACTGATAAACCATTTCATGGCGTGTTAATTCCATAAATTCCTCATCCATCTTCTTAAACTGCATGATCTTCTCATTAAAACTAATTCCTGTAAAACCATTTAATACAGGATCATTTTCAATCACAGATAAAATGATCGCCTGATAAATAGATCTTAAATAAATCACAAGCAGCTGATCATTTGGAATTCCATTTTTGTATGCATCACACACTGGTGCTAACCCTTTTTCTCTGCATTCTTTATCGCATTTAAGATACGTGATCCAGTCCTTAATAGATTCTACATTTTCAAGAATGTCTGTACATATTTTCTGTCTCTGATCCAGCCAGTTTTCATTTTCATCTTCAAAACGAAGATCTAGCAGATCAATTACCTTTTTCTGCTGCAGCTGCATTTGATCAAAGATTGTTATTAGATCCTGTGCATTTCCCTTTGTCAGGTCTATTCTATCTTTTAACACATTGCCTACAGTTTGTAATTGTTCCTTTGTACAACTCTTAAATGCCTGTAATTCTTCTATCGTCGAATACTGTTCCAGCAACTGTATCCAATCATAAGACAAAGTCTGCCGCATTTCATTTAACTCTTTTTCTTCTTTCTGGTAAAAAATAATATCAGAAAGATAGACTGGTATACGGTCTGTTTCTACCGAAAATGTTGCAAATGCCTGAAGTTCAGATGTTAATGCTGACAATGCACGTCCTTTTCCGAAAAATTTCGTACTTGCCTTTTCAAATTTCTGTTGATAAAGATGCATATCCATTTGCAGAAAGTTTTCATTCCATTTATCTAGAAAATCTGATTTCTTCTGATCAAACTGCTGTCTTTTCATAAGATATATTTCTGGGGTAGAAAAATCTTTTTCTATATTTTGTGATGTTCGTAAAAATTCTGGAACTTTCTCTAATTCTAATATATTTTTGACTTGCTCATACAGATCCATCCATTGTTTTTCTGTAACTGGCAGATCCAAACCAGATTCTTTCACAAACTCATCTGTTATATTTTTTAATTCTTTCAGTGATTTCTGATATTCTATGATATCCTGCTGTAACTGAAATTTCATTTGCTGACTGTATGCTGTAGAATGAATGGATGATAGCGGATGATCATGAGGATGTCCGATTCCATTTCCTGCTGCAATTAATCGTTCTAGTGCATATTTCTGATGATCTAATTCACTTTCTGTCAGTGTTTTTACATCATTATGATCAAATGAGATCATTACGTTTTGCTCTGGGATGGTTTCATAAATATCCATCAATTCCCGAACACTCTTTCCAAATGATCTTCTTTTATGTAATGCTTGTGCATATGCATCTAATTCAGAACGAATCTTCTTAATATCTTCGATCTTTGATTGATACTCCGTTCTCTCTCCAATCTGATCAAGTTCCAATCCATGTTTTAATTGATCAAGTACGGCTTTTTTTGTCGCCTTATTTGAATGTAATTCCAAGCAAAAATCATCAATTCCTAAAGATGCCAGTCGTTTCTGGACGACTTCTAATGCTGCCATTTTCTCAGCAACAAAAAGAATTGTCTTTCCTTTTGTTAATGCATTTGCGATCATTGCCGTGATCGTCTGTGATTTTCCTGTTCCTGGAGGTCCATGTAAAACAAAACTCACACCTTCTGCTGCCATATTGATCGCACGAAGCTGAGATGCATCCACTGCAACAGGCAGATATGCACTTTGTTTGTCAATGTCTTTTGGAATCGCACAATCCCACTGTACTGCACCATTCATCAAACTCGTGACGATCTTGCTGTTTTCCAAAAATTTGTGATTATTATGAATGTCATTCCACATAACAAATTGGGAGAAAGAAAAATTACCGATCAACCCAACTTCCACGACATCCCACATAGAAAGACTCATGACTGCCTTTCGGATGATTGCAAAAATTCTTGGGATATCAAGACCATGTTCATCCTCTGGCGGTGGTGTTAATCCATTGATATGAATATCATAGTTTTGTTTTAAAAATTCCAATAATGTAATATTGATCTGGGCATCTTCGTCCCTCATATGCATTGCATATCCTTTTTTCGCTGATTTGCGGACAATCTCAATCGGAATCATAACAACCGGTGCATATCTTGGAACTTCACTTTTTCCCTCAAACCAACGCAGTAAACCTAAGGCTAAATATAATGTACTCGCACCATTTTCTTCCATAGAAGTTTTTGCTGAACGATAAATCTTTGTCAGGCTGCTGTTTAATTCCTTTTCATTATACAGAGAATGCAGTCTGTGATGTTTGCTTTCCAGATTGATATAATCCTCGAATGTTCCAAGATTACTCAGCATCTCGATGTAAACTCCGTCCTTTGGAAGTCTCATCTCTGCAGGGCGAGGCATTACCTGAAATTCCTCTCCATCAGATAACGCATCTTCTAATATACTGACATCAGATGCTAAAAGCGGAACTATAGACTTTGTCATACGCATATTAATAAGCAGATTTCTAAGACTTAAATCTAACAGCTTGCGTTCCCAATTAGATCTTTTCGTCAGTTGATCTTTCGTAAAAGAATCTGGGAGATCAAAAATTTCTACTTCTTTCTTTGACTGCCCTGTAATGTCCTTCTTCTTTCGATCTTCATGTTCTACTTTAAATCCTTCTGCTGTTTTTACACGGATTGGCAATGGATGAATCCCCATACTTCTAGCACGTTTGACATCAATCGCAAATGCAAAATTTCCATAATTCGCAACGTTATTTTCTGCCTTTGCTACTGCTTCATCAAAACTTGAATGGTTTCCCGCACACATGGCTGTACATTCTACCACTGTCATTTCATGGATACCTTTGGACATTCTCTTTTCTATCTGCGATGGATCTGGCGTGATAATATCAGAAAAAGAGTCATCGATCAGCCAGACTCCTGCAAAAATATGTCCATTCATTAAAATCATAACTGGATTTAATCCCATTTGTTCCAGACATGCAACATATAAAAGTGTCATATCCATACAGGTTCCAAGATTCTGATCTAATACTGCATCTGCAAGACGGATTCTCTGTCCAGAGCTCTCAAAACTTGATGGCGGCTCTGCGTATGTAATATTCTTCTGCTGGATCGCAGCATAAGCCGCTGCTGCCATATTCTTTACTCTGTTTGGGTCTCCATACTGATAACCAGCAAGAGAGGGATCCTTTGTCCACTTATCTAAATATTGTGATGCAAGCTGGATCATGCTGTTTACGACTGGATGATTGGGCATAACAAAAGATGCCAACAGTTCTGGATTCACTAAAACTCCTGGCCATTGATCAAATGCTAGTGCTGTAAGTTTTTTTGTATCTGAAACAAGTGTCTCATCAGCTTGCTTTACTGATATTGTCAATTGACAGATATCTTTTTCTGTTAATGCTGACAGATATTGAGCATCTATCTGCACTTCTAATTCATTGAAATGTATTTCCTCTTCGGATTTGATCAGTTCAATTCCTTGAATGAATGGTTTGATCATTCCATTGTCTGTCGCTATATTTAGTGTAAGATTTTGTAAATCTATGTTCGAGGTATTTTTTATACAAATGTCGTGAATGATTGGGATTCCGTTATAGACCATTGCATAGTTTAGTACTTTGTCGATCTTACATGTCAGTTGTATTTTGGCATCTTCCATAGTGTATACTCCCGTTACTTTTTCATTTAACTTTTTCTTTGGGTTTCTATAAGTTTTGTTATGTTTATTTTAACATATTTGTAGAGGTTTTTACACTGTGGAATAGATGCTAAATTAAATTCCCATTTTTCTTTCTATTTACTAATCATCCACTATTTCCACAGAATTTCTTGAAAAATAGAATATTCATGCTAAAATAAATGATTGAATTAAGAAATCATTATAAATGAAACAATCATCAAAGAAGGTAGTATTATGAAATCAAAACTTAAAAATTTTTCCTTACTTACAATCAGCACACTCATTATGGCTGTCGGAATTTACTTCTTTAAATTTGCAAACAATTTCACATTTGGTGGTATCACAGGTATTGCCGTTTTAGTTGCAAAATTCCTTCCTATTTCTGCCAGTGATTTTTCTTTTGTTGTGAATATTTTATTGCTGATCATTGGATGGATCGTCTTAGGTAAAAGCTTTGCTGAAAAAACAGCTTACAGCACGATTCTTTTATCTGTAATTTTATCTCTTTTAGAGCGAATTTATCCTATGAGTCATCCACTTACCAATGAGCCATTATTAGAGTTGATCTTTGCAATCTTATTGCCAGCGCTTGGTTCAGCAATCTTATTTAATATTGGAGCTTCTAGTGGTGGTACAGATGTTATCGCTATGATTCTTAAAAAATATACGAGTATAGATATCGGAAAGGGCTTAATGACTTCTGATCTTATTTTTACTCTCGCAGGATTCCTAGTGTTTAACGTCAAAACAGGACTTTATTCTTTGCTTGGTCTGATCATGCGTTCTGCGTTGATCGATAACTTTATTGAAAGTTTTAATCGTTCTAAATATTTTCATGTTGTAACTTCCAATGCAACATGTATTTGTGATTTTATCCAAAATGATCTACAGCGCGGAGCAACCATTGTGAATGCGACCGGAGCCTTTACAGGGGATGATAAATATATTATCCTGACGGTTCTTAGTCCTTCACAGGCAGTGAAACTTCGAAACTTTATCAAAGAACATGATCCAAAAGCTTTTCTTTTAGTTTCTAATACAAGTGAGATTATCGCAAAAGGCTTCCATTCTGTCTAGGATGGACAGCCTTTTCTCTGCTTTCTTCTGGTACAAAATACATTGTTCCTATCTCCTCGTATAATATCTTTTATTGGATTTATTTTACAAAATATTTTTCTTAAATTATCACATACTAAGAAACGAGGAGGTTTCAATGCATGAATAATAAGAAGAAACGAGAACTTACAAACGAAGAAATTGATGAAAATATCTTCGAAATGTGCA
>ERZ791821.1285-NODE-1285-length-14073-cov-3.571408_pt1 | contig 14073 bp, 6 predicted proteins | sample MGYA00510300_ERZ791821 | MGnify/ENA primary metagenome ERZ791821 (study PRJEB30046, sample SAMN00792034) | human gut metagenome | study: EMG produced TPA metagenomics assembly of the A metagenome-wide association study of gut microbiota in type 2... | reverse complement strand
GCCCCGATATGAGCATAAAAGTGGGATGATAATCCCACGATATGCGAATAGAGGGGAGGATTGTGAGAGTACGTAGCACGGAACAATCCGTAGGCATCAAAGTCAGGGTCAAAAGGCCCCGGTCTTCGGCTGATACTTCCTACTCGATACATTATATACGGTAATAAACGCCTTGGGATCCAGTTCATTGATAAATTTCATTAACTTCTGGTACTCGCTTTTGTCCACAATGGTGATGATCTCGTTGTGTTTTTCAAAATGATAGGCACCGGTGGCTTCATAGATCGTAGCGCCGCTGTGCAGATCTCTTGTAATAAACTGGCGCAGTTCTTCTTCTTTTTTCGTGATAATGCAGACACGCCGCTTGATATTATTGTCAAAAATAAAATGATCCAGAATGATTCCGTTGAAATAGGTACCCAGGATACTCAGCACCACCGTTTTCTTATCATATACCAGTGCCGCGGACAGCGCCACACACATACCGGAGAGAGACATAGCCTTACCCAGTTCCATATGGAGATATTTGTTCATGATCTTTGCTACAATATCCAGTCCTCCGGAAGATGCATTCCGGTTGAACAGAATGCTGAGTCCCACGCTGACCACCAGAATATAGCAGAGCACGTCCAGCTCCTGACTGTCTGTCAGGGATCCGAAATTCGGAAACAGAATCTCGAAAAGTCCCAAAAATATCGGCAGCATCACAGAGGTATACACCGTTTTGACTCCGAACTCTCTGCCACAGGTAACAAATCCGATCAGTAACAATACCACGTTCAGAATCATGGTAATGGCAGACAACGGAAGCGGAATAAAGTTAGCCAATACGATTCCCAGACCGGAGATGCTGCTGACCGACGCGTGACTTGGCACCAGGAAAAAGTAGACTGCTGCCGCGATGATGGCCACCGCCACAGTCAGGATCCCTGTCTCCTTCATTATTTCTGCATAATTTATTTTTTTCTTCATAATAACATTTTCTCCAACGATATATTTTAATTTGTTTCTATACTCTTCTCATCTTATTATTCTTAGAGTACTATTACAGCGGCATCAAGTCCCTCTATTTTTCCATCAAAGGGATTCTCTCTAAGTAAATCATATTTTTGCGCATACTCATTAAACATTCTTGCGCTGCTGCTGCAGTTGAAGATCAAAGCGAGTGTCTCTTCTCCATTTTTTCTGGTCAGGACGATCGTCTCTTCCTCGTCCCTTGCAGCTAGTTCCATCGGTTCACCCTCTACGATACATGCATGGTTTTTTCGCACCTTCAGCAGCTGCTTATACCATTCAAACATCTCTTTATCCTGGTATTCTTCATCCCAGTACATGCCACGTCTGCAATCCGGATCATTTGCTCCGGGCATCGCGAATTCATCTCCGTAATAAATCATGGGCATTCCCGGTAATAACAATTGAAAAGCTGCAGCCAAATGCTGCTTTTTCTTATTATCATCACATAGATGTAGAAATCTTGCTGTATCATGGCTGTCGATCAGATTCCACATTAGAGGATAGCATTTTTTGTTTAAGCGCCCCTTCAAATATCCAAGATTCTGTATAAACTGGCTGACATTGATTTTTTCATCTGCAAGCAGATCTATGAGATTCAGGTAAAATGGATAATTCATGACCGTATCCCATTCATCTCCCTCAAGAAAATCTCCTGCATAATGCCAGATTTCTCCAATGATCAGCAGATCCTTTTTTACTGCCTTAACAGCCTTTCTAAATCGCTTCCAGAAGAAATGACTGATTTCGTCACCTACATCCATTCTCCATCCATCGATATCGCATTCCTTAATCCAATAACATGCAACATCTGTAACGAATTTTTCAACCTCCGGATTTTTCAGATTTAACTTTGGCATTCCGCCATAATAACCAAAACATTTGAAGTTAGGAGTTTCTCCTTTTTCACCCTTCAGCGGAAATCTCTCGATAAAATACCAGTCCAGATATCTGGATTTATCTTCTTTTTCTATAATATCCTTAAATGCAAAAAAATCTCTTCCTGTATGGTTGAATACCGCATCCATCACTACTTTCATTCCACACTCATGCGCTTTTTGCACCAGCTCCTTAAGATCCTCTGTTGTTCCGAAGGAAGGATCAATCTGGTAATAATCAGTGGTATCATATTTATGGCAGGAATCCGATTTAAAAATAGGTGTTAAATACACAACATCTATTCCCAGCTTCTGAATATGATCCAAATGATCAATAATTCCTCTGAGATCACCATGCAGATTATCCTTAGATGTAATGGGGGCTTTATACCACAGCTCCTTGTCTATTGGCTGTGATGCTGCAAAGCGAGATGGAAAAATCTGATACACAACCTTGTTTGCTGCCCACTCCGGCACCTCAAACATTTCTTCCTCACGAAGGTTTTGCGGACAGTCGAACATTCTGTCCCTGTTTGTAATGCATTCCCTGCTAAACTCATAGTTGCCGTAATATACCTTTTCTCCCTGCATATCCGTAAATTCAAAATAATAACGGAGGCATATTAAATGCATCTGAAGCTGTGCCTCATAATAATCATGAAACTGTGATGTGGCAACCTTCTTCATCGAAATCGTCTTTCGTGTATCCTTCCATCCCAATGGTATGTACTTGTCCTCATAATGAAGAATGATCTCTTTTATATCATCTTTTTTTACCTGCACACGTATCACAAATAAATCCTTATCGATTGCATAGCAGAATCTTTTATCCATATCATGAAGAATTGCTGAATATTCCATAATTTTTTCCTTTCTATAGCTCGAAAAAAGCGTTTTTTCCTTCTTGATTATAATTCCTTTTTATTATGCTGCACAAGTCACAAAACGATAAAAAGGTCACCGTTTCTGCCTGTTCTGTTGGGGCAACGGAGCTGTAATAGATTTTTTCTTCTTCAACTGTAAAAGGTGGGCGCTTACGCTCCCACCTTCACACTTTTATTCAATTACTATGTCAGATACTTATTCTTCTGAACCACTCTTTTTCCTTACATAGAATATGGCTCCAATAACAATCAGCATAATACAGATACGCCCTGATTCTTTCTCATCTTGTCTATATAATTATATTCTGTATCTCCCTCACAGAATACTGCAAACCTCTTCTGGAGGACTCTTGTTTTTCTACTCAAATGCCGTACCTCCCAATATTCCCTTCATATAAAACTCATATATCTTAGTGTTTTCATACCTCACTTCCGGAAAATCTGCTAGAGAATACAATTCTGATGTCAATTCATCTTTACTTTTTGTAATGAAATAAATCTGCTCTTTCATGTATGTCTTCAAATTTAGGTGTAATACATTATGTGTAGAAAATACAAACTGCCCTCTGTGCTCCATACCGTTAATATACGCAATAACACGGTCTGACAAGATTGGATTAAGAACCCGGTCCATCTCATCTGCAAATACCACTTTATTTTCATATACCACGCGAAATATCTGTACAGCCCATGCAAAAAATTCTCTGACACCGGTTGAATCCTGTGATAATTCTCTCTTAAACTGCTTTCCCTGTGCATTCTTACGAATTACCAGAGTTTTAGAATAAGGCTTCTCATCATCCACTTCAATTCCGCAAATGCTGTAATCTACCATCTTAAAAATTTCTACATATCTTGGATCTTTCATAATTTCAAGATCCCGTTCCTGCCTGACAATGCTGTCTATATTGTCAGAGGGGATATTACCCGGATATAGGACATTTAACATCCATTCAACAGTTGCTGACGCATCCTTATTTCCGAGAAGAGCCAGTTTAACTACAAATAATCCGTTACTATTATTGCTATTCTTAAGAGCAGCTGTCACTTCCCTGGCTGTTCCTCTTTGTAATGTATATATGTTCTCCTGATCCCGTAAAATATCAAACACTACATGCTCAGCTGATTTCCGCTGGCTGCTTCTGATAAGTTTTTCGCTATAGATTCCTTTTGTATCAACAATAGTTTCATACTCATAAATATAATGATTCCCCGCTAAGAATACTACATTAAATTTCTGTTTGGGATTATTACACTCCATCAAAGTATCTGCGTTAATATATGAATTAACAGACTGCACTTTCATGTTTGTATCAAACAATGATTTCAGATATTTTAATCCATTTATAAAGTTGGACTTACCACCTGCGTTCTCACCTACGATAACTGCCGTTTTCAGCAAGTCGTATCCTGTTTCTGTTGTAATATAGTTATCCGGAAAGCGCTTCTTTACTTTCCCGCCTGGTGCTTCTAATGAAAACTCACACTCTTCCTTGAACGAACAAAAATTGTCAAACATATATCTTATGAGCATACTTCCACCGCCTTTCAATAATCATTATATACTAAAAAGATCCGATGTAAACCAGTTTTTTGTTTTACATCGGATCTTTTTATAGATATCATGTTAAAAAGTGAGCACCAAATATTAAATACATACTTTTAGCTGTTTTTTGTTGATTTTGCTCTTTCTATTAAATCGTGCAACTCCTATGAAATCATCATTATTCTTCTTCTGAACCACTCTTTTTTCTTACATAGAATACGGCTCCAATAACAATCAGCATAATACAGATACCTATAATAATGATTATCGTATTATTCCATGTATATTTTGAAGTGCTGTCATCTGTCTTAGGTGCAGGAATGGTTTCATCAGATTTGTTGTCTGCCTGACCGTTATCACTCATAATCTTGGCATCAACAACAATCGTGTAATCTGATGCATGGGTAAATACAAGTTCCGCATTTCCATCCGGATCAATCTGTCCGGCACTGATAAATTCCAGTTCTCCGGTCTGTTCATTGTAGTAGAACAGGTTCGCATACAGTCCTGCATTCTTTGATTCCATGTTGACGGTCAGTGTGGCTGTAAATCCAAACTCTCCGTCATAAGCAAGCGTCAGGTTCATGGAAGAACGTTCCCCTGTCACGTTGTTGATCACATCCACAGGAATGGATTTTCCTGCATCGGCTCCGACTGTCACATCAAAATCAATATCTCCGGCTGCATCAGTAATATCCTGTCCATTGATTTTCCAGGAAAGACCATTTCCCATGTCAAGAACAAGTGTTGTATCTTTGCCCTTGATACTGTCAATTACATCTTTCGGTACTACAGTTGTTCCGTTCATTGCAACCGTTACCGTATCGCCTGCCTTAGCTTCTTCAAGCTGTGGCTTGATCACATCCCAGCCTTCCTTGCCGCTGTCATCCTTGATGTATGGCTTAATTGAAGTACCATTGTCCTTACCATTATCCGTATCAGGCTGTGGCTTCTGATTCTGATTACCATTGTGTGTGCCAGACTGCGGTTTCTGGTTTTGGCTGCCATTATCCTTGTTGCTGTCATCGGACTTGATCTTAGCGATCGGCTGTGTGTAACTGTGTCCGCACTTGGAGCAGGTGTAGGTCATGATGCCTTCCTCTGTTGTCGTTGCAGCTTTGGTTACTTTTGATACATAGCTGTGTCCTGTTGCCGGAATATTCTCCGTGTAGCTGTCTCCACAGGAACAGGTATAAGACCTTACCCCTGCCTCTGTACAGGTTGCTTCCTTCGTAATGCTTCCCGTATAGTTGTGAGTGTGCTTTTCCTCCGGCAGCTTCGCAATGCTCTCTGTGTAGCTGCTGTTGCATCTGGTGCAGGTGTAGGTTCTGATGCCTTCCTCGGTTGTCGTTGGCTGCTTTGTTACGGTTACTTTATAATCATGTCCCAATGCTGCCAGCTCTTTTCCGGTACTCATAAGTTTATCGCAGTCCGTACAATAGGTATCTCCTGCGTATCCGGTCTGCGTGCAGGTCGCTTCCCGCTGATTCCGTATTTCAGTGTGCGTGTGATCACATTCTCTTCTTGTAATCGTAATGCTTACACTTTCTGTCTCATAATTTCCCTTGTCAGCTCCTATATAAACCGCAGTCGCCGTCACAGCCACACCATCTGCAAGCACCGTGTCCTTATCTGCCTCCTGCCAGCTCCATCCTTCCTGAAGTGTAATATTGCCAACCTTCTTTGTGCTGTGTGCCGGTGTCATTGCAGCTTCCGGCATGTTTGGAGCTTTCGCTGCCTTATTGACCGTAACTGTTATTGTTCTAGTTACTGTATTGTAGTTGTTTGTGTCATCAGGTGTAAATACTGCCTGATAGCCTTTGTTGTTTACAGTCGGAATGATGTTCGTTCCTGTAAAGCTCCATGTTCCGGCAAGTGAATTGCCATCTGCCCCTGTCACACTTCCGCCTGTTATATCTGAACCGGTAAGCGCAGCATCCGGATTGTATCCACGCTCTGCAACGGTTGGTACTGTTACAACTATCGGAGTTGCCTTGGCTACTGTGATGGCTGCTGTTCCGGTAAGTTCCGCGTAATACGTACTGTCTGCCGGCTTGAATACCCAGCCCGCCTGTGTGGTTCCGGCTGCCGGTATCTCGTCCGGATTGCTCCATGAAAGAATACCTTCTATCACATCATCTGTACCGGCTTCCACAAAAACGGTATTTCCAAGTGTCAGCTTTGAAACCTTTTCCCCATAGGTCAGCGCATTGCTTCCATCTACAGATACGGTGTTTCCGCTCTTAATCTCTACCGTCTTCTTATCTGTAATACTAATCGTCAGCGTGTATCCAGCATTCGCATAGTTCTCCATCGAAGCTGTTACCGTGATAATTGCTGTCTTTCCAACCTTGGACGCATCTACCTGATTTACTTTATAGGTCAGATTTCCGGCTGTATCGACTGTTACCTCACTTAAAAGCTTCTCTGTATCTGTCTTTGCAACCGCATATGCTGTAGTTCCCCTATCCGTCGGAAGCTTTCCTGCAATATTCACACCGATTGCCTTACCGTCTGAACCGGAAGCATACGCATAGGTCTTATTTTCCGTGATGCTGGAAACGGTGAGTGGGCGTTTGGTAATATTTACCCAGGCGGAGCCGGAAGCATCCGCATAGCCGAACTGGGAGACCTTATAAAATACGATCTTTGGACCATTCGTGAAGTTGGTGTAGGTCAGGCTGTCCTGTGTGCAGCTATCTGCGCTTTCGCCGTATTTTACGGTTGCGCCACTGGGCACGCCGGTGAGGGTGATTCCGTGCGCCTTACCGTCATACACACCATCATAAGCCTCAGGCGAAATGCCGCTGAAGTTCTTCTGCGTGAGTTTGACCTTGATCTGCGCCGTCACAGGCATGCCGGGCTGCTCCACCTCGTTAGCAATCGAAGTAAGATCTAATGTTCCGGTGAGCGTCTGCTCCTCCAGCGTATTCGGATTATAACCGCTCCATGTGACGGGGATCTTATCAAATGTTTTGCCGTCCTCCGTGGTGATCGTCACGGTTTCGGGTAGTCCCAGCTCTTCCAGCGCCGTTCCGTAGGGCTTGTCCGTAATGCCAGTCAGCGTATGGCAGCTCTTTACCGTACGCTTGACAACCGTTACGTTATAGTCCTGAGTCAGCTCCTTGTAATTATTGGTATCTGTGGGAGTAAACACAATCGTGGTGGTCTTGCTGCCTGCGCTGTCCCAAGATTTCGCAGCACCTGCCTTGAAAGCGAAGGTGCCTTCGCCGCTGCCGCCGGTGAGGGTCGCTTCACTGTTGACATAAACCGATGCAGAAAGCGTCGGCCATTCGGTCACCACCGGATTAGCCTTCTGAATGGTATACTCCACGCTGGCAGTGGCAGCCTTGTTACCCTCGCCCACCGTGATGCTGGCGGTGTACTCGCCCGCGTCGGTGGGGAGCGCGCCGTTTTCCAACATCTGTTGACCATACGTGCCCGTCTTTATGTAGCTGATGGTGATCCCACTCGCCGCCGGACCCTGCCAATCGCTGCTTGCAGTCACCGTGGCGGGTTTGCCTTCCCCGCTGTAGGTCAGCTCGGCGGGGGCCGCAATGGTCACGCTGCCGCCGTTTCCGTCGGTCAGATAGCAGCCCTCTGCCGTACACTTCGCGGTGATGGTCGCGCCGCTTGCCGTGTACGTCCAGCTATGCTGATGCTGGGTCACGGTGAACGGCTCGCTGTAGCAATTGTAGCCGTTGCTGCACTGGACGTAAATGTGGTACTGATAGCTCTTGTCTACGGGCAGCCCGGAGATTGTGAGCGTCTTGCTCTTCTCGCCGGTATGCGTTGCAGTATTAACTTTTTTGAAACTCGTGGTCCAGTCGTTTTCTGATTCGTTAAACAGCTCCCACCAGTAGTAGTAGGTGACGTTCTCCGTTTCGGGCTCGGACGCGATTACCGCAGTCAGCGTGATATTGCCGTCCGTCGCAAACGCCGAGCTTCCGGTGTAGTTCGTATCGCTATTCGGATAGATCTTTTCGACCGCGAAGGGGGCTTTTTCAACGGTGACTTTTGACGGGATTGAATTGGCGTTGGGGAGCCATTCATTATCCGTTGTTTTTTTGTAAGCGTACCCCTTCGCCAGCAGCGCGTAGGGCTTGACATAGCCGGCATCGCTCGTGATCGCGCCGTAGCTGCCGCCGCTGAGGCTGGCGCTGCTGCCGTCGTCCTTTACAGCCACACGGCTGAAGGTGCCGTTGCTCAGCGAAAGCTTTCCGCCGTTCTTCGCCGTGACAATGGCGAGCTTCGTATCCTTGTCCTTGACGGTCAATTCCGCGTCTTTGCCGTCCACCGTCACATAGAAGCCTCCGTTGCTGCCCGTGACCGTCAGAGAAATGCCCTTGGCGATGAGGTCCACACCATCGACCGTTTTCCCGCCGGTCGCCAGCGTCACCGGCCCGCGGGTCAGCTCATAGGTGGTCCGCTTCCCGTTGACAGTGTCATCCACATTCTGATACAGCGTGATGGTCTTTGCACCGTCCGCCGCGTTCGCCGCCTCAATGGCAGTGGCAAAGGCCGTGTACCAGCTCGTCTTGTCGCCGATGGTCAGCGACGCCGCCATCTGCTTCTTACAGACACTGCAAATGCCCTTGCCGTCCGTGCCGCCGTTGTGCGTATGCGACACGACCTTGACATTTTCCAGCGTATTCACTCTATCATTGGTCACAGCCTGATTATCACTTGCTCCGTAATACGCCGCGCCCTCCGCCAGCAGGTCGGCGAGTTTGCGGTCGCCGTTGGTTTTGATCATCGTAAATGTGCCGCCGGAGAGCTTGACTTTGGTGGTGTAAAAATCCGCGAAGGTAAACGTGCCGCCGGTGATCGTCCCCGTGACATTGTAGTCAAACGTAACGCCGCCATATTTCTTTTCATTATTAAAGCTGCCGCCGCTGATGTTCGCGATGCTGCTGCCGTTGAATTTGACATTACCAGTGAAGGTACCGCCCTTGGCGTTCAGCGTACCGTTCACCTCGACGGAGGCGTCGGTAAATGTGACGCCCTCCTTCACCGTCGCCGTGCCGTCGATGGTCGCACCTTTATAGCTGCCGCTGGCAAAGGTCACGTCCGCGTTTTTAGCGACCGTCACATTCTTGGCGGTGTGCGTTCCGCCCTTCAGCGTCAGCGTGCCGGTCAGCGGCATGGAGGTGCCGAAAGCATACATATCCCGCAGCAGGGTCAGCGTCGGCTCGGTGCAGCCCTCATTGCTCCAGCCGTTCAAGGTCTGGATGGCCTCTACATAGCCGTGTTCCAGCGCACTGTCTTCCGTGAAGTAGGCAGTCTTGGTCGTGCCGTCGGTGCTCTGGGCGGTAATTTTCGTATACAGGTCCTTGTGGCACACAGAGCACACGGGGTTGCTGTCATCGGCGCACTGATGGACGCACTCCGGGAACTGCACCTTGTACGTTGTATAGCCGGTCAAGTCCACAATTTTAGCGCTCTTATCAACGATGCTCCATGTACCGTCCTTTTCGCCGTACAGCTCGCACTTTGCATGGTTGGTTTTCAGCAGGTCTTGAACGGTGAGGCTCTTGCTCTTCGTGCTGTCCGTGATCTTGCCGATGGTGCAGGCGTTTGTATTGCCATTCCACAGCTTCAGATTGTAGCCCGTACTTGTGGAGCCAGCCGCAGCATTGCTTAATACCAACTCGCCGATTTCGCCGCCAAAGCGCTCCAATGCGCCGCCGGCCTGCAGCTCCACGCGCGAAATCTTGCCGGTGTAGGAGTCGCCGACTGCAAGCGTTCCGTTGGAGGAAACGTAAAACGTGACATCGAGCGCCTGCGTTCCGCCGCCTGTTCCGGAATCCTTGACCGTCAGAGTCCTGGGTTTGTTCCCACCTCCGACGCTAATGTAATAACGCTCGCTGCTGACAGTTTTGCCATTCAGATCCAGCGTCGCTGAGTAGGTGTAAGAAGAAGAGCAATTTCCTGCGAGTGTCACATCCCGCAGCAGCGTCACGGTGTTGCCTCTGGCTGCATCAAACGCCTTCGTCAGCGTCTGATAATAGGCGCTATCGCCCACGCGCGCGTCGAATTGCGTATGGCACTTCTTGCAGGTGTAGCCGGTATCGTCCATCTCGTGCGTGCAGGGCACAAGATAGACCTTGCCGTCATCGCCCAGGCTGGTCACGCAGTCGGCGGCGTCCGCCTTGAAGTTCTCGGCGCTGAGCGTCACGCCGCTTGCCGGTTCGGCGATGGCCCCAAGATTTATGCCTTCACGCACGCCCACACGGATGACCGAATCCTCTCTCAATGCGCCTGATACAAGAATGGGCAGCTTCCAAGCTTCATTGGCGTAATAACCGGCCTTCACCGAGCCGGAAATAGTGAGCTCAGGAGTGTTGCTTTCCCTTCCGTCGTAGTAAACGTCATATTGAGAGTTGTCGGTAACGGTAGCATCGGTGAGGGTAATAGCGCCCTTTCCATAGATGCCGCCGCCCTCAAAGGTACTGTTGTTTCCGGTGATCGTCACATTCTCGACGGTTACCCCTCTCTCCGAATAAATGCCGCCCCCGTGGCCATAACTTGTATTCCCCGTGGCGGACGCCTTGTTGCCGGTGATCGTGGCGTTGGAGATCGAAACTGTGCCGGCGTTAAAGTGGATATAGATCCCGCCGCCGTTGCCGGCGGTCGCCTTGTTGCCGGTGATGGCTCCGCCGTCCATGGTGAAGCTGCACTTCTCACCCACATATACGCCGCCGCCACCGCCGTCAGACGCACCCGCAGTGTTATCGGAAATGGTTCCGCCATGCATGGTGAATCTTGGCGGGTCGGTCTGATTCGTCGTGCCGACAAGGAACACACCGCCGCCGCTGCCTGCTTTATTACCGGTAATCTCTCCACCATACATGGTAAAGGACGAGCCGGTCTGATAGGCGCTGCCCTTTATACCGACCTGCACGCCGCCGGTGATCGTGCCGCTGTACAGTTCAAATTTGCCGCCGTTGACGGTCACTTCGCCTTGAACCCTGCCGCTGCCGATGCAGTCGGTCAGCGTCAGCGTCGCGCCGCTGCCGATGGTGATTTTGCCGTTGATCGTCTGCCCGTTCAGGCAGAGGTTGACCTCGCCTTCTGGCACAGCCCAGCTCCCCGACACAGACCGCGTCAGATAATAGCTGCCCGCAGAATTAGGCAGGGAATCGGCTGCCGTCCATGCTGTGCTGTTGTTATGGGTATGACCGTTGTACCGCTGTCCTTGCCGCAGACACAGTGGGTATGCTCGCCGGACTGTGCGTCCGCCAACAGCGCGGTCTGGCTGTTGAACCAGCCGAGCAGCGCCTCGAAGTCTGCGCCGGTGATCTGCGCCTGCTGCTCTGCGTTCAGTGCTTCATAAGCATCATACGCCGCCTGAATGTCGTCATAAGCTGCGTCCAGCTCGTCGGCGGTCATGCCGTCCAACTCACTCACGATGGGCAGCGCATCGATCATCGTCTGCACAGCGGATACCGCCGCGTCCGCATTGTTCCCGGCGTTTTCATCCTCGCCGCTCTCCGGCGCATCTGCTTTACTGTCCTCAGCGCCACCGGCGTCAGGGGTACCGGTATTTTGCGGGTCACCCTCTGAACCGTTCTCTTCCTCATTCGTTCCAGCCTGTTCGGATACGGCGGGCGAAATTTCCTCCTGCCGCTCCTGCTGCACGATGGCGCCGCTCTCCGGCGTATCCTCCGCCGCTCGCACGGGTGCGGGCAGGAGCGTCAGACACAGCGCCAGCGCCATGAACATACTCAATACTCGTTTTTTCATAAGATTCTCCTTTAGGATATATGTATAAGGTTTATATTCAGCCCGTTCAAGCACAGGCTCAGCTTTTATAGATCATCCGGAATGAGCCACAGCTTTTTTGCGGCTGTCCTGGCTTCCGCCCGGCGCTTCACGTCCAGCTTGTCGAGAATGTGGCTGACGTGGGTCTTCACCGTGGGCAGCTTCACGTCCATGATCTGCGCAATCTCGGCGTTGGACTTGTCCGCGCAGATGAGATGCAGAATTTGTAGCTCCGTGGGCGTCAGCTCCTCGCCGGGGGCAAGGCGGGGTTCGAGGAAATGCGGGTAGAACGCCGCCTGCATCCGCACCGCCGCCATTAACTGCTTATACCACTTTTTGTCGCCATCCCATTCCAGTGCCCCCAGCAGCGGCAGCACTGCCGTGCCGTATACGCTGACGGTGCGGATGAATCGGTACTCTGCCGCCGCGCCCAGCGCCGCCGTCAATCGCTCGCGCCACCGCTCATCCTTCTTGCGGCGCAGGGCGATGGCAGTCAGGACATTCAGGTGAATGCCGTCGATGATGCGGGCGCAGTTTTGAATGTACGGCTCCATGGGTGAGAGCGTCAGCAAAGCGGCGTCCGGACGGTTCTGCATAATTTCCACCATTGCCTGCGTGAGATACCGGTAGCGCCGCATGACGTTCAGGTGCGTGGGTTCGCACGGGGCTTTTTCCCGATACCACGCATCCGCCGCATCAAGGTCGCCGGTGTGCATGTCAATACGGCAGAGCATGGCGTCCATATTGGGCAGAAAGCGTGTCAAACCGCGCTCGGCAAAGCATTCACGGAGTACCATGATGGTGCGCCGCGCGTCGGTGGGCTGCCCGTTTGCCAGATGGCTGCGGGCCAGAAATCCGCTGACGGCAAACTCCATGTCTGACGTGCCGTAGTTGCGGACCTCGTTCATCTGCGGGAGAAGGGACAGCATCCGGCCGGCGACGTCCTCGCCCTTTTCAAACTTGCTCTCGGCAATGGCGCAGTCGGCAAGACACACACTGTCCCGCCCCAGTACTGCCTCCACGGGGAGACGGAGGGTTTTGTAGAGCAGGTCGTCCTTTTTGCTCCATTCGGAAAAGTCCTTGCCGCCGTTCATGATGCTCGGCAGTGCGCTCGTGACGGAGAAGGACGGCAGCGCCACCTCTTTATTCGTCAGCAGCCGGAACACGGCTGGGATGGTCTCCGTCAGACCCTTCACGCCCCGCTGGGGCAGGGAGATGTCCAGCCATGCAAGGCGGCCGCGCGCCTGCTTTCCGGCGGCGTCCTGCCTGCCGCAGTGTTCGACAAACTTTTGCAGTTCGCCATACCAGCGCTCCGAGCCTTCGTAATCCATGACCAGCGCGCAGAGCATACTCATGCCCTGCATCAGAGAGGGGGATGCGAGAATTTCCGCCTCCGGCAGGCTGCGGTAGTATTTTTCCATCTCGGCATAGTGCCCCATGCCGGGGTGAAGTTCCGCATTACGCACCAGCAGCTCGGAAACCTTGGAATGGTCACCGCCGCTGGTGTAGCATTCCAGGGCGTGGGCGTAGTCCTCCTTCAGCTCATAGTACAACCCGCCCCGGCTGATGAGCGCTTTGCGCTTTTCCTCGGTATACTCCCGTTCCATCTCCCAAAGGAGAAAAGCCCGGAAACCCGACCAGAAGTGGAAGCGCTGGCAGTCGTCGTAGCGCAGCATAGTAGTGTATCGAAAAATCCAGTCCAGCCGTTCGCCGGCACGGGGATCGCCGCTGACCATCCGCGCCATTTCCAGGTCAAAATTTCAAAGGGGGCCAGCTCCAACAGGAAGTGCCGCACCGGCAGGTCAAAGCGCCGGTAGATGGCGGTCTCAAAGTAGAGGAACACCTCGTGGAACACCCGCGCCACCAGCTCCGGCGTCCACGGCTTGCCCGGGGACATGCACCGCGCCGTGATGGCCACACCCAGCGGATAGCCCACGGATTCTTTCAATATTCCATCGATCTCGCTATCTGTTACGTTTACTCCCGA
>ERZ791821.1278-NODE-1278-length-14131-cov-91.483660_pt1 | contig 14131 bp, 10 predicted proteins | sample MGYA00510300_ERZ791821 | MGnify/ENA primary metagenome ERZ791821 (study PRJEB30046, sample SAMN00792034) | human gut metagenome | study: EMG produced TPA metagenomics assembly of the A metagenome-wide association study of gut microbiota in type 2... | reverse complement strand
CCGACGCCGGTCAGGCCGCCGCCCGCCTCGCCGCTGAGGGCCTGCGGCCTGATGTCATCATGCTCGACCCGCCCCGCAAGGGCTGCGACGAAACGACCCTTTCCGCCGTCGTCCAGATGTCCCCCCGCCGGGTGGTCTACGTCAGCTGCAACCCCTCCACCGCCGCAAGAGATGCCGCATGGCTCGAAGAGCACGGGTATCATGCGGAGAAGGTGCAGCCGGTGGACCTTTTTCCCCGAACACGGCATTGCGAGGTTGTGAGTTGTTATACCAAAACGATGTAACAAACGCAGCCCTTAAGCCATGTCGAAGCGGTTTTCCTTTTGACCAAACTCCATGTCGAGCGGCATATCGAAGTGGACGTCAGCATGGATGAACTGGATGTGACTGCTGCGGAAAGCAAGGCGACTTACAACGAGATTCGGGATTATGTGTGGGAGCATCATCAGCTCAAGGTCTCCAACCTCTATATCGCACAGGTGAAGCAGAAACACGGCATTATTGAGCGAGAGAATTACCATAATGCGAAAAATGAAAATGCGAAGCAGCCCAAGTGTCCGAAGGAAAAAGAGGATGCGATTGTGGAAGCATTGAAGCATTTTCAGATGATTTGATTTACAGTATGTCCGTCTGATTTTCAGGCGGGCATTTTCTTTTGTTGGAATATGGTGTTTCTATTTTTATCGTGGTACAATATCTTAAAGACTTTTTGATTTCGGAGGGAGCCGTCATGATCGATCTTGCAAAACTGGAGCCTGTTTTGGGCGGATACCAGACCTATTTCCCGAAGCATTGGCCTCATGTTGAAGATTTCAAATGGGAAGCCGCGCAGCATTTCCACGACCATTGGAATATTGACGCGGCAGATTTTGGTGAAATGTTCAAGGAAGCCACTGCAACGGTCTTTTCGCTTCTGGATACCGGCTATGCCTATCCCCGTGCGATGATCCTGAATTTCGCAGCAGCGGACTGTGAAGCAACACGCGCAATGTTCCGCAGCTTGTTTGATGAATCCACCGAACTTTCCCAGCGCATTATTGCATTTCAGGCTGCCACCGAAGAAATACGCACAAAATACAACGACGGCAGTTGGAATAACCACTACCAGAACACCAGTGCCATCAGCGTCTATCTGTGGCTCCGGTATCCGGATCAATATTATATCTACCGCTATTCCGTTGCCCGTGACATCTCGGATGCGCTGAACTTCGATGCTCCGCCCAAGCGGGATGGTTCCGTAGAATCGCTGCTAAACAGCTACCGCCTTTATGATGAGCTGCGGGTGGCACTGAGCCAAAATGCTGCCATCACCCAGATGATCCGCAGTGCCATTGAAGCAGCCCCTGCCGGAAAATACTGGCCAGACACACACTGGAATATCGCTGCCATTGATCTGGGCTTTTATCTGAGCCGTTTCTACCTTGCCGAACAAAAGACATCACAGATGCAGGCCGGATGGTTTCCTGCTGAAAGTGAGTATGATCCGGGCATTACAACCGCACAGTGGAGTGCTTTGCTGCAAGACACCTCGGTTTTTACCTCGGAGGCTTTGCAGGTGATGAAATGTATGCTGGATTACGGCGGGCAGGCCACCTGCAAACAGCTTGCCATTAAATACGGTGAAACCAGCAACTTCTACATCTCCAACTCCTACCATCTTGCACAGCGGGTGGCAGAAAAGACTGGCTGCCGCTGCATGCCCCGCGACAGCGAAAATATGCGTTGGTGGCCCATTTTATATGTGGGCAAAAATGCCAGCACAAAGGCGGATGGCACTTACATCTGGCGCTTGCGAGATGAGCTTTTACAGGCTCTGAAAAAAGCCGATCTCTCGAAAGTACCGGCTGCCGCTGCCGCCTGTGAAGCACCTTCACGCCACTACTGGTGGCTGACTGCCAATCCTAAGATCTGGAGTTATTCCAGTCTGCGGGTCGGCGAAGAGCAGACCTATACGCTGTACAATGACAACGGGAACAAGCGCAGGATTTTCCAGAATTTCCTCGATGCAAAAGCCGGGGATCTTGTGATCGGCTATGAGGCCAATCCGGTAAAGCGAGTGGTAGCTCTGGCCAAGATCACACAGGAAAGCAACGGCAAAGAGATTTATTTTGAAAAGACCGAGAGCCTGACTTCCCCCATTGACTATGCTGTACTGAAGGCTTTCCCTGAGCTGGAGAAAATGGAGTTCTTCGTACTGCCGAACGGAAGCCTGTTCAAGCTCTCGGAGGGTGAGTACAACTTTATTCTGGATCTGATCCGGGATGAAAACCCTGCTCCCGTCCGGCAGGCATCTGCCGACAGCTACACCAGAGTTGATTTTCTGCACGATGTTTTTCTGAGTGAGCAACGCTATGAAGTGTTGGTTTCTTTGCTACGCCGCAAGAAAAATGTCATTCTGCAGGGTGCACCCGGCGTTGGAAAGACCTATTCTGCCAAACGGCTGGCGTACTCTATAATGGGTCAAGCTGATTCCTCCCGGGTTGAGTTTGTTCAGTTCCACCAGAATTACTCCTACGAGGATATCATGCTGGGCTACCGGCCGGACGGCTCCGGCTTCAAGCTGACAGAGGGTGTATTTTACCGCTTCTGCCAGAAGGCTTCCAACGACCCCGACCGAGAATACTTTTTCCTGATCGATGAGATCAACCGGGGCAACCTGAGCAAGATCTTCGGCGAGCTGATGATGCTGATTGAAAGCGACCATCGGGGCGAAAAGATCACACTGGCCTATAACGGGATGCCCTTCTATGTCCCGGAAAATTTGTACATTATCGGTATGATGAATACTGCCGACCGCAGCCTGGCCATGATCGACTATGCGCTGCGCAGACGCTTCAGTTTCTTCGAGATCGAACCGGCGTTCACCTCCGATGGATTCCAGAAATATCAATCTGCGCTTGACAATGAAACCTTCAATGCTCTGGTGGAACAGATCAAGGCATTGAACCGGGAAATTACCACAGATGCCTCCCTCGGTCCCGGATTTCGTGTTGGACACAGTTACTTTTGTCTGGCCGACCCTGCCGCCTGCACCACTGACTGGATGCGCTCTATGGTGGAGTTTGACCTTCTGCCTACGCTGGCAGAATACTGGTTCGACGCGCCCGACAAACTGCACCGTTGGGAAAAGAATCTGCGTGGTGTTTTCAATGACGACTGACAAAGGGATCTTTATCCAGAACATCTACTACATGCTCTCCTACGCCTATCAGGTGCTGCAGCAGCAGGATTATCAGTGCATCGCCTCGGAAAAGTTTGAGCGTATCGACGATTTGTTTGCTGCCATCCTTGCAAAGGGTGTTTCCCGGCAGCTGAAGCAGGGGCTCTATCGAGAATATGTTTCCCGAAGCGAGACCCGGTCAGTTTTGCGTGGAAAGCTGGATCTTCCGCAGACCATTAAGACCCGTATCCAGCACAAGCCACAGGTCGCCTGTACCTTTGACGAGCTTTCCGAGGATAACCTGTATAACCAGATTCTGAAAACCACCCTGCATGTGCTGCTTCGGGATAAGAATGTTTCTACTGAGCGCAAAGTGGAATTGAAGAAAGCGCTTCTGTTTCTGGACACGGTTTCTGCACTGCTTCCCTCTCAAATCCCATGGAAGCAGTTACATTATCAGCGGAGCAACCAGAATTACGAGATGCTGTTGAATCTCTGCTATTTCGTGCTGCACGATATGCTGCAGACCACCGAAAACGGCAGCTATAAAATGACAGCATTTTCGGATGAACGCATGGCAAAGCTGTACGAACGCTTTATTCTGGAGTATTACCGACAAAATCATCCCTACCTTACTGAGGTCAAGGCTGCGCAGGTCAAATGGGATCTTGTGGGAGAGCACGATGCTGCCATGCTGCGGTTTCTCCCTGCCATGCAAACCGATATTTTTCTGCGTTTTCGCGAAAAAGTTCTCATTCTGGATGCCAAGTATTACAGCCAGACATTGCAGCAGCAGTTTAATAAAGAGACCCTGCATTCTGCCAACCTCTACCAGATCTACACCTACGTTAAAAATCAGGATGCTGCCCATACTGGAAACGTTTCCGGGCTGCTAGTCTACGCCAAAACGCAGGAAGCCATCACGCCGAATTGTCTCTTCAACTTAGGCGGCAATCAGATCGGTGCACGCACATTGGATCTGAATCAGGATTTTCGGCAAATCACCGCACAGCTGGATGGAATTGCCCAGCAGTTTTTCGGGAAGCATCCGCTTTGATCTTTTCCATGTCGATTTACCCGCCTTCACACCCGCCCGTCTGTTTTTTCAAACTTTCTCCTCCCAAGTGTCCGAAAGAAAAAGAGGATGCGATCGTGGAAGCGTTGCGGCATTTTCAGATGATTTGATACGCAATCACCCCAGAGAGAATAGCCTCTTGTGCGTTCTCTCTGGGGTGATTTTTGCGTTATGCTACTTCCGGGTAGCGCATATATACATACTCGTAGATTTTCTTCTGGTAGGTCTGGATATCGCTTACATCATAGCTATTGGGAAGTTCTTGCCAAAGGGTATTGCGAATCAGGTTATCCACAATCGCCTTAGTTTCCTGCTTGTCCGTCCAATGGTCGAGTTTGGCGATCTGCTGTTTGATTTTTGTCAACAAGTCCACAGACACCTTCTTGATCGTTTCAATTTCCTGCTTCGTGAGGTTCTCCGAAAACAGCAAATCGTACACTGAAAGTTCCTCATCGCTGGAAAAGCCCTCACGCACATAGCGCTGCTGCTCCGTGTCCAGTGAACTTGCAAGCTCCATCAGATCCATGAAGGTTTTCTCGATGGTCGCACGGTTCTGCTCCGCATTGTAGGCATCGATGATTTCCTGATAGCGGTCATAATAATCAATGCGCCGCGGATTTGCAAACAGCATCTTCTCCAATTGCTGATTCACCAGTTCATCCAGATCGCGCAGCAAGAGATTCTTCCGCCGGGTGTGGGCGAACTCCCGGCTCAGCAAGTCAAAATCAATTTTACTGATGTCAAACTGCCGGGATGGTGCAGCCTCCCGATCCGGCTTTTCCACATGGATGTACTCGTTGACGATGCCGTTGATCTGCACCATCAGGTCGGTATTGTCCGCGTGTTTCCGCTTCTGCTGCAAGCCCTCGTAGATGGCGAGAATTGCGTTTTTCCGGGCGCGCACGGCATCGTCCACATCGTCACGGTCTGCGTAGCGGAACAGCCGCGCCAGTTCAGACGCATAGATCTGGAAGGTTTTCTTGGTTTCCAACGTCTCGCACATTGCGTTGACTGCATCCTGTACAAGGTTCATCTTTTCAAAGTCCTGTGCGTCCACCAATTCCTGCAGCCTGAACCCGTGCTCTGCCAGAAAGCCGTCCGTTTTTCCGATGACCGTGCAAATACGCTGAATTAGCTCCGTTTTGTCCACCGTTGGGTCAATGCCCGCCGGGCTGTTCTTGCTGACCGTATAATCTGCCAGAGCCTTGCGCAGCGCCTTTACGATACCAATATAGTCCACAATCAGGCCGTTGCTCTTGCCCTCCGAAACACGGTTTGCACGAGCAATAGTCTGCATCAGGGTATGGGCTTTCAACGGCTTGTCCAGATACAGACAGGACAGACACTTTACATCAAAGCCCGTCAGCCACATGGCACAGACGAACACCACCCGGAACGGATTCTTGCTGTCCTTGAATTCTTTATCCAGCTCTCGTTTTTCCATTTTGGCACGGTGCGGCAGAATATCCAGTCCCCACTTTTTGAAGGTCTGCACCTCGTTCTGCTCCTGACTGATCACCACTGCCATTTCGGTTTCTTTCATCCATGCCAGTTTACGGGCAAGCTCCTGTGCTTCCTGCTGGGTCACTGTGCCCTGCCGGGCTTCCAGCTCCCTGATCTTTGCCTGCCAGCATTCCTGCACATAGTTGTACATCCGCACACAGGTGACCTTATTCAGGCAGACAAACATTGCCTTGCCGCTGGTCCAAAGGTCAGAGTAATGCTCCACAAAGTCCTTTGCAATGGAACGCAGCCGTTCATCTGCGGTGAGAATATGGATCTCCTTTGCAAACTCGCGTTCCAGCTTTTCCTCCTGCGAGGGATCAAGGTCGGCAGCTTCAATGGCATCCAGGATCCGCCCGGTGATCTCCGGCTTGTCCAACTGGGCGATCTTATCCGCACGGTTTTCATAGTACAGCGGCACCGTTGCGCCGTCCTCCACCGCCCGCTTGAAATCATACACCGACAGGTATCCGCCAAAGGTGCGTTCCGTGATATGATCATCCGCCAGAAGCGGCGTACCGGTAAAGCCGATGCGGGATGCCGTGGGCAGCAGGTGCATCATGTTGTCTGCAAAAATGCCGTACTGGCTGCGATGGGCTTCATCCGACAAAATCAGAATGTCGTGATCCGGGTAGATGGGCGGCTCCTCGGGCAGATTGAACTTCTGGATCAGGGTAAACACAAAGCTGGGGTTGCCCTGCAGCTTTTTTACAAGGTCTGTACCGCTGGATGCAATGAACTGTGAAGCCTTTGTCTTGCCCAGCAGACCGCAGTTTTCAAAGGTATCGCTGATCTGCCGGTTCAGCTCGTCACGGTCGGTCAGCACCACAATGGTGGGCGAGCCTGCAAACTTGCGCCGGATCTTCTGCGCCAGAAAGACCATCGAATAACTCTTGCCAGACCCCTGTGTGTGCCAGAACACACCCAGCCTGCCGTCTTTCAGCTTGCGGTTCTCGTAAGCACTGACGGCCTCGTTGACGCCGAGATACTGGTGGTTGCGGGCGAGAATCTTGGTGGTGCGCCCACCGGAATGGTCGTAAAGGATGAAGTTTTCCAGCAGATCGAGGAAGGTCTTTTTCTCGCAGATGCCCCGCAGCATGGTTTCCAGTTCCACGCTGCCTGCATCGCTTTCCTTCAGACGCTTCCACTCGTGGAAAAACTCGTACTTGCTGCCCAGCGTGCCCACCTTGGCTTCCAATCCATTGGACAGCATAAGAAAGGCATTGTAATAGAACAACTGTGGAATGGTATCGAGGTAATCCCGATAGTTGTCTATGTAGGCGTTCTGCACATCCACGGTGGGCTTTTTCAGCTCGATGAACAGCAGCGGAATGCCATTGACAAAGCCCACAATGTCCGTCCGGCGGCGGTACAGCTGCGAGTGGATCTTCATTTCTTTTACGGCAAGGAAATGATTGTTTCCCGGGTTTTTGAAGTCGATCACCGCCGCACTCCGCGTTTCGGTGCGGCCATCCGGCCGCTTGACCGTCACCGGGATGCCATCCCGCAGAAGAAAATACTTTTCCTCATTGATCTGCATCAGGGATGCGGTGGAAACGTGTGCCGTGAATTTCTTCTGCACCTCGTCCAGCTGGTTCGGGGTGAGCCACGGGTTCAAGCGCAAAAGCGCCTGCCGAAAATACCGGGTTAGCAGCACTTCCCCATAGCTGGTGCGGCCCAACGTCCCGTTCGGCCCCAGCTTTTCGGAGTTGTAAGCCAGCACCACCTCCCAGCCCAGAACATTTTGCAGCAGGTTGCCTGCGCTGTTCTGGACAAGGACATTTTCGGAGTATTCGCGGCTCATTTTCTATTCCTCCTATTACCCACGCTCTTTCTTGGTAAAAACGTAGTCTTGTTTCTTTTCGTCATAATGCGAATGCAAAGATACAACCCAATCGGTTTCTATGAACTTCATATATTTTTCCCACTCGGAAATCTCTACTTGATATGCCACTTTATTTTTATCATAATCCGACGAAACCAAAAAAGACTCTATCGTTCCATCTTCGTTTACTTCTGTAAGGAATACAAACGAATGTATTAACCAATTACACACTTTATTTCCCAAGACATTTTTTGCTCTTCCTTCCTCCCAGTCGAATTCTCCTTCTCTGGGCCCACGGTGCATCACTGTAATTTTCCTTGTAGGTTTCCACTCGGTTACCTTAATTGCGTATTGGTCTGCTTCATCACTCATTTTTCCGTTACAATCCAATAGTTTCCGAATGATGAATGCCGAATAGAAAATCGCTTTTTCGATAACAGTATACGCTTTATCTTCGTCTTTTTCAAAGTGTTCTTTTGTATTATACTGAAGCAATAATTGTCTTCTTCTCTTTAAGTCCTCTTTCCAAGGACCACTTTCATACACCAAAGAAACACCTTCTTTTCTTCTATGCTTTTATTTTCCAAAGCTCGTCTTTAGTTTGGCCACTTTCTTTGTTCTTTCCACATTGTCCAATTCCAAAAATGCCAGCAGACATAATTGATATGTTTCATCATACCAGTTTTCAAGTTCGTCCTGCGACATCTCAGCAATCACTTCTTTATAGTTGTTCTTGTTTCCTTTTGTGCGGTTGTTATGCCGGATATTCATGTTATTGAACATAAAGAACACATTACTTGCCAGTTCTTTATTTATTGTTGCCAGTTCCGCACGCTTTGGTTCTAACTGGTCAGCCAATATACGAAGAGTTTCTCTTTTTCGTGCAATATCACCTTTCATCGTATAGTGATTATATTCAAGTACTTTATAAGAGATTTCAGGAGCCACAATTTCAGACACTGCTATTGCTTCTTGTTTTTTGGGAACAAATAGCGTAATGTTTTGCTCTATTGTTTCCATATACCCTATCTCTTCAATTACAGTTTTTACTTGCTGGAGATAAAATTGCTGCTGACTCTCGCTTCCGCTAATACATAACGGATTTTGTGGGCTCATCCACTTTATGAAGTTATAGGAATATTCGCAAAAAGAGAGAAGATAATCCAGATTAAATCCCCATGGTTCTCTTTCAAAATTATAGTTATAAAAGTCATCAAAATCATTTAATGACAAACACGTCCCCCTAAATGGAACAATCAGAAAGTTATTTTCACAGACTTGCCTTAAAGTTTGATATCTTCCATTATAATCGGGAGCACTTTGTGTATAAAACAAATCAAATAGTCTCTGATATTCCCTTTTAATATCAATTTTGGCATCTTGTAAAATCTGCAAAAAATTTCTTCTTGGCATCTTTACACCTCCACTTCTCCACTCATCAACTTTGGCAACAGCAAGTCTCTTGCTTGCTTTGCCTGTTGCATCTGTTTGCTCAGTCTATAGATTTTCTCAAAAATCGGTTCCTCAACATTTTCGAACTTCTCTACTAATTCGCTAGTCGGATGCAAATAATCCAGCATTTTCAGTTTATCCGATTTCACACGCTGGCGTCCATCGCTTCCACTCATGCTATTGATTGCACTTTGGCGAAAATCGTCTGTTCTTGCCAAAAGATAAACCATATATGAGTTAATAGTTTTAGCTCGCATCACAATATATTCTGTCGAGCCAACTGCTCCTTCATCAGATTTGATCCCAGACACATACGCAGTCTTGCCGTTTTCCAAACATGGTGTAATTCTTGCAAGTAACGTATCACCATTTTGAAACTTACTTCCAGAATTAGATGTAGTTTCTGTAAATTGGCTTTCATCCAACACCATTGATGATGTGCTAAGTGCCGACATCGGAATAAACTGCTTCATTCTTTCTTTTGTCAAGGTAACTTTCGGGTCAAGCTGAATGGCATCCTCTAGTTTGCACCAATTCCACCCCTCCGGCACGCCATCCACAAATTTCGTGTTTTCATGCCCCGGAAAGCGCAAATCCACAAACCACTCTTTATATTGCCGCTGGGCTGCTTCTTCCAGCAATTTGATTTGTTTTTGGTTGTTTTCAATCAGATTGTCATAGGAAGAAAGAATATCAGCAATATACCGCTGTGTTTTTAACGGTGGAAGTTTAATCTCCATACTTTTAATTATCGCTGCATTCAAATTTGGCTGTGCTCCACCATTCTTTAATGAAACCATTTTTTCATACAGCGTAACCAATTGATAATATACAAATTCATAGTATGCCTTAGTTTCATCTATGATAAGATTGCAGCACGCCTGATTTGTCGTTAGTGGAATTTTGTTTATCGCTACTCTTCCAGCTGTATCACCTTGTCCGTACATCGCAACAATCACCGAATTTTGTGGAATCATCTTTGCGCTAGAATTATCCAATCCGTCTTTTGAAATATACGCCTCTGTTTCATAGATCCGGCAATAATTGACTTCTTTAGTTTTTAACCATGGAATTTGCTTAGGCTCATAATATTCTTTTATAGAGCTTTTGGGCGTTCCTCCTGAGGTCACATACTTGCAAATATCCCCCAGTTTCACCTTTTCCCATTTCATACCCCCATCTCCTCCAGATTCTTCGAGATGGTTTCCATCAAGCGGTTGGACTCTGCCTGCAATTCCAGCAGCTCCTTGTGGATTTCCTTCATCCGCTGGGCAAAATCCACACCGTCATCCTCCACGGGTGCAACGCCCACATAGGCACCGGGCGTCAGGGATGCGCCTTTCTCGTTGAGGATGGTGTCTCGGCTGGCCACCTTGCACAAACCAGGAATATCCTGATAAACGCCCTCGCCAAACTTTTCGGTGAGCCAGACGGCCTCCTTGGCAACGGTCAGCTTCTCGCTGAGGGCTTCCAGTTCCTTGTCGAACTTTTCCTGCGTAGCTTTGCGCTCTTTGCGGGGTGCTGCCTCCACAGCGGCTTTGGCTTCTTCCCGCTTGGCCTGCACGTTTTGTTCCAGTGCGGCCTGAATCTCTGCAAAGGGGCGGTCGTCCGCCAGTTCTGCGTGATACTCCGCCAGAAGCACCTTGTACTTGTCCACCTCGCCGCGATAGAGCCAGACAATGGCGTTGAGGTTCTTCAGCTGCCAGTCGCTCCACTCGTTCTGAGTGCGGTCCACCACGGTATAATAGTTGCGGGCGTCGATGAACAATACGGTGTCCAGCAGATGTTCCGGTTTGCCCTTATCCAGAAACCACAGCGAACAGGGCAGGCTCTTGGTGTAGAAGAAGTTGTTGCCCACGCTCATCATCACGTCCACATGGCCGGTCTGGATAAGTTTTTCACGGATGTCCTTGTCTTTGCCCTGACTGTCGGTAGCCGAGGACGCCATCACAAAACCCGCACGGCCATGCTCGTTCAGGTAGGAGTAGAAATAGGACACCCACAGATAATTTGCGTTGCCGATTTCCTTGGCCTTGTTCACGCCGGGCAGGCCAAAGGGCAACCGCCCGGCACTCTGCGCCGACTCCGACTTGACCTTGTCCACGTTAAACGGCGGATTTGCCATCACATAGTCGCAGCAGCCGTTCAGGTTGTGGGCATCGTGATAGAAGGTATTGGCTTCATCGCCGGACTTGATCACGCCGGTCAGGCCATGCACAGCCATATTCATCAGGCAGAGCTTGGCATTGTACTCCACCTTTTCCTGTCCGTAGAAGGTCATGGTGTTGTTGGCGATCATGCCCGCATGGTTTACAAAGTCGCCGGTCTGCACAAACATACCGCCGCTGCCGCAAGCCGGGTCCAACAGAACGCCGTGGGCAGGCTCCAGCACATTGACGATCATCTTCACCAGCGATTTCGGCGTAAAGAACACGCCGTCGTCCTGTGCCACATTCTTGGCAAACTTATTCAAAATGTACTCGTAGATACGGCCGATCACATCGCCGCCCACATCGTCCAACGCATCATTGTTGAAGATGCGCAGCAGTTCCCCCAGCAGCTCATCCGAGAAGATGGTGTAGTCCTTCGGCAGAACGCCCTGCAGCTGCTCGCTCTGCTGCTCCACCAGTTCCATGGCGTTGTTCACCACTTCGCCCAGACTGTTCAGAGGGTTACCCTCGATGCCGGTCAGCCCCTGCTCCGGGATATTGGCGGGCAAATTGACTAAGTAATTGTACTGCGCCTCCTTGGTCAGAAACAGTGCGCTCTTTTCGGCAAAGTCGCTCTGTTCCACCGGCAGCACCCGACCACCGCGCATGGGACGGTCTTTCAGGATCTCCTGCTCTACCAGTTTGAAGCGGCTGTACGCATACCTCAGAAAAATCAGTCCCAGTACCGGCATACAGTATTGGTTCGAGGTGAGTTTAGAGCCTGCACGCAGCAGATCTGCCGACTCCCACAGGTCAGCTTCCAGTTTTTTGACGTTCACGTTATTTGCCACGAGGGGGTTCCTCCTGTTGTTTGGATTTTCATTTTCTATTGTATCACATTTTTCCGTAATGTTCATCTTTAATCATTGCTATTTTCTTTTTTGACTGGAAAAGTTGTTTACCAATGGTTGACAATGTGTTAGAGCCATAAACTTTCTCATTTGGAGACGCTAAGTCTGCATCCATCGGATGCAGTTCAAGGGTTTGGGTGTTCCCAACCAGTATTTTGCAGAACAAAATAAGCAGATGTATATACATCTGCTTTGCTTGCGGGCGCTATGAACCCCCTCCATGTGCTTCCCAAATTTGAAAATCATTTTGCAAATCAGACCGTCCGTTTTCAAGTTCAACTTGAAGCGGACGGTTATTTTCTGCAAGAAAAATTTTTCGCATTTGCAACCGCCACAAGCAGGGCGAGTTGGTACCAACTCGCAATTTTTTGAATCTGTTTTTTACAAATCCGACTTCAAAAACACTTGTTGGGCTTCGCCCAAACCCAATATTCAGCACAAAATTGTGCTGGCTATGCGTCCTCGCTGACACTGAATAAGCAAATTTTCTTGGAGAAAAAATTATTTTAGAAAAATAGACATTGATTCATTCAATATTGCATCAAACCGAAGCTATTACTTCCGGTTTTGAAGGCAAAAAGCGGAAGCATCCCTTCCGGTTTTTCCTTGGGATTCTCCTAAAATCCACTGAAAACCGGAAGCACTACTTCCGCTTTTTTACACCCCAAAACCGGAGGTACGACCTCCTAAAAAATCTACTATAAATGTGTCATTCTAATTTCAGAGCCTTCATCGAACCTTGAAAATCACATGACCGTCTGCATGGAATACCCGGCGAAGAGCCCCTATGAGGACGAGCCGGAAAACGCCGCTGGAAAGGGGCAGGAACACCATGCAGAGAGAACGGCGTAAGAGCAATGATATTCTATTTCATTTCAGAAAGAATGGTTTGCCTATGACAAAACTGAACCAGCTTAAAATCGATCCGGAGTTCCAGAATCAAATCAACACTCCGTCGTTTGAGGAAACCCACCAACTGGAAATGAACATCCTAAAAGAAGAACGTGTACTGAATCCGATTATCACGTGGAACGGTTATAAAGCCAAGCGGGATTCCAGTATCACGGATTCGTATTCTTCGCCTTCAAAGGGCAATGAGTTTATAACGACCTTCAAGCAAGACATTCAGGGACATAAGAAAGGACTCAACAAGGAAGAAAAGCAGAATCTCAAGGATGCCGTCAAGAGCATCTATTCACCTCGCCGCTTGGCAGATGGCGAAGCCATGATGTGCGAGATTCAGGGAATGCAGGAGGATTTTGTCCGGCGGTGGGAAATGTGCTTTCGTGAATACCCGGATATTCTTACTGAACCGAAGAACAATGAGAAACTGCTGATTTTTATCGACCGTGCCAGTCGGTATCTTCAGACGGTAAAAGATCGTCTGAACAATGATGGAAACCAAAACTCTCAAACGGTTTAGCACTAATTCGGATGTAAAAATGGAGGTAAATTCCATTTCGGATTACTTGAAACCCAATATGCCACTGCCGCAATATCTGCCCTATCCCCGCTTTCTGCTGGATACAGACTTGAGCCACACGGCAAAACTGCTCTATACCCTGCTGCTTGACCGGGCTACAAGGAAATGGAGTTGCCTATTGAATAATTTTCATCGTATAGAAAACAATCCCACCCCTTCGGAATGCTCTACGCCCACACTCGATGAATGGAGCGCATTCGCAACCTTTCTAGCCGATGTGATCGAGAAGTACGCATCGGTCTTGGGAATAGACAACGCTGTATCCTCAACCAACAACGAAAATCAACAAGATACGGTTGATGCCGCTCTTGCATCATGATATAATTTTCTTGCAATATTTGTCCCAATACAGTGGTAAGGTTCCTCTTCCACTGTACCACATACACGGAATGAGGTGCTTAAAATGAATCGTCCAGATGCCTCTCCTAAAAATTCCATCCTCATTTACACCACGGAAGATGGCCTGACCAAAATTGATACTACCTTTGACGGTGACACCGTCTGGCTTTCCATTGACCAGATGGCTGAGTTGTTCCAACGTGACAAATCCACAATTTCCCGTCACATCAAAA
>ERZ791821.1268-NODE-1268-length-14292-cov-2.638969_pt1 | contig 14292 bp, 6 predicted proteins | sample MGYA00510300_ERZ791821 | MGnify/ENA primary metagenome ERZ791821 (study PRJEB30046, sample SAMN00792034) | human gut metagenome | study: EMG produced TPA metagenomics assembly of the A metagenome-wide association study of gut microbiota in type 2... | reverse complement strand
GGAAGCAAACTGGCTTCCTATGTCATTAGAACCTGGTTGTGATTCTGTTGCCGTACATTGCAATTCAAAAACAGATTCACTACAGTTTTCACCTTTTTCTCGGAATATGTCTTCATAAGGTGTTTTCAGATTATATAAACCGGAGTTAATCACTTCTTCAGCGGCAGCCTTCATATTCCCCCAGTCATTACGCATCATGTATGTGCGTGCATGAAGAGAACGAGCAGCTCCCCAAGTGAGACGACCTACATAAAGTTGCTCCCACGTTCTGGGCAGACTGTTTTCGGCTTCCGTAAGGTCAGAATCTATTAATTCATATATCTTTGCCACAGAAGACTTTGGAACATTTGCCTCAGCTGCATCATAAACTTTAAAGTCAATCAAAGGCACTTCACCAAAAGCGCGTACAAGGTTGAAATAACAGAAAGCACGTACAAACAAAGCTTCCCCCTTATTGACGAGGTCACCTTCTGTCAATGACGGATTTTGGCTCATCTCATCAAGCAAATCATTTACCTTATGTATCAATGAATAGTTATCATTCCAATAACTCTTAATCATCCCATTACTTGCCAAATATTCAAAGTCATCGAACATCTTGCCGGTAGCAGCTCCATCGGACAATGTACTTCCTTTCTCTGCGTCCTCAGAACGCATACCGTGGATTGCCAATGCAGTATTGCCGCTTGTCAAATGAAAACCGCGCAACTTGGCATACATATTAAAAACCTGTGTTTCATAAGTACCACCAGTCAAATCATCCTCTGTCTGTTGTCCAAGCGGTTTTCTATCAAACATATCCTCACACGAAGTTAGTGCAAAGCTTACTGCTAAAAATGCTATATAATAAAATATCTTCTTCATAGTCTGTCTCTATATAATTTTAGAAAGTCAAATTAAAACCAATCGTATAAACTGTAGGCATAGGATAGCCTCCACCATCAATACCAAACGAAATAGCACTTCCGCCCACTTCCGGAGTATATCCTCCATTACGGCTCCAGGTCTTGGGATTCTGCACATTGGTATAAAGACGCAGTGACTGTACCTTGATACGATTCAACAGTCGTTTGTCAAAGTTATACCCCAATTCGATATTACGGATTCTGAAGAAACTGCCATCTTCGATGAAATACGTGGAAGCCTCCTGATTTATTTTGTGTGAAGGGTCGAGCAAGGGCTCCCAATTGGAAGTGCCCTCTCCATGCCAACGATTCAATTGCTCTGTGCGATAATTCAGTTGTGCATAGCTACTGCTTCCCCAATTACGGTAAATTTCATTTCCATAAACACCCATCATGTCAACAGTCAGGTCCAGATTCTTCCATCCCAAATTAACATTAAAACCGTAAGTAAAATCAGGAGTTGGATTACCTATCATTGTACGGTCATTATCAGTAATTTTGCCATTACCGTCAACATCAGCAAATTTCAAGTCACCCGGTGTTACCGAGCCAACCGAGTTAATCGGAGAGAAACGGATGTCGTCTTCGTTCTGATATACACCCTCAACCTTGTAACCATAGAAATAGCCAATCGGATAACCTTCGGAAACACGTGAGGGACCACTGATAATATTATAGTCTTTGTTTACCAGTGAAAGCACCTTGTTATCAATAGTGCTCAAATTAGCACCTAATCCATATCTCCAATCTTCCCCAATCTTGTCGTTCCAAGAAGCACTAAGTTCAAAACCGCGATTGCGAATCTCACCCACATTCTGTAATCCGGGAACAGTACCTGCAATACCCGGAATGGAAGTCAACATATCTTTTGTTGTTTTGTTATAATAAACCGGAGAAAGCTGCAAACGATCATTGAACATATGCATGTCAAAACCTACTTCCCATGAATAATTACGTTCCCATCCCAAAGTAGGTGAAATCAGTTTGTTGGGGCCTTTACCCGCAATGATATTGTCACCGAACACAGCTGAACCCGAACTAACAATGGTGGCATATGCCGGATAACTGGAACCAGTATTCTGGCTACCCAACACACCCCAAGAGCCTTTCAACTTCAAGAAGTTAATTACATTCTGGTTCTGCATAAACTTCTCTTCGGTCATTACCCAACCGGCACCGAAAGAGTAAAAGTTGTCCCAAGTATTACCTGTCTTATAGAAAACAGATGAACCGTCCCTACGGAAAGAAGCATTAAGTAAATAACGATTCTTGTAGTTATACAATGCTCTGAACAAATAAGACATGGTAAATCTGTCACTCTGAGAACCGCCATTAGTTGCCGTAGATACATCGTCGATGGTAGAGAGCCACCATCTGTCCGGGTCGTCGCCCACCAAAATGCCGTAGCCCGCAAGCTGGCTGCGTCCACCACTCAAACTGGAAGACTCATTGTAATTGGTTGTAAGACCGGCAGTCAATGTCAATCCATGATTGCCAAACTGTCCGAGATAAGTCAACACATAGTCAGACTGTGCAGCAAGAGAGGTAGACTTGCTTTGGTTCACACTTTCTCTTTCAGTCAACCGTTCTTTCCCCCCCTCCACATCGGGATTATAAACATAAATCAGCGGAGAATATGAACGTCCCTGACTGGAAGCATAGTCCATAGAGAAAGTTGCTTTGAACGTAAGGTTCTTCAGAATATCTATCTCTCCGAACACATTACCTGCCACGCGATAGTTTTCAGACTTGTTGTGAGCACCGCGCAGCTCTGTTTCAATAAGAGGATTCCACACTTGTGCACGCTGGAAGTCGGGCAGCGTATGTATCAGTCCCGATTCAAGGTCATGAGTAGGAGCAATAGGAGCAGCCTTCAAAGCACCATCCACACCCTTTGCATCAGGATACTTGGCACGAACTCCATTAAGCTGGAAACCAAAACGCAGGAAATCGGTTACGCTATATTCACTGTTCAAGTTTACGGTAAACTTATTGAGCTTTTCCGTTTTAATGGAACCTTCTTCCATGACGTAACCCAAACCCAAATAAAACTTACTCTTATCCGTTGCACCCGTAATGCTCACATTGTTATTGGTCAGAAAACCTGTCTGGAATATCTCATTCTGCCAATCAGTATTACCAGTCCATTGAGTATAATCATAAGGGTCGCTTCCTTGAGATATCAACTGCTCGTTGTACAGCATCTTAAACTCTTCGGCATTCGTCACACCTACACGGTCATAAATAACCTTCCAACCCACTGAAGAGTTGATGTTGACCATCGTCTTCCCTATTTTTGCCCTTTTAGTAGTAATGATGATTACACCATTGGCACCACGCACACCGAAAATAGCCAAAGAAGAAGGGTCTTTCAAGATTTCCATAGATTCAATATCCGCAGTGTTCAGATAATTGATATTGTCCGTGAACAGTCCATCTACCACATAAAGGGGTTTGAAACCGTTAATGGAGTTCGTACCGCGAACACGGATTTCAGGGTCTTGTCCTGCACGACCCGTATTCACCACCTGTACACCGGCAACCTTACCCTGTATGGATGCCAGTGGATTGGTAGAAGGCTTAGAGGCAATCTCGTCCGCTTTCACAGTAACGATAGAACCGGTCAAGTCGCGTTTCTTGGCACTACCATAACCAACTACAACCACCTCATCAATGAGCTGGCTGTCCTCTTCCATCTTCACATTGATAGTTGAACGCCCATTTACGGCAATCTCCTGCTCACGCATACCTATATAACTAAAAATCAAGGTAGCATTAGATGCCACATCAACAATCTGATATTTACCATTTATATCAGTAATACTACCTTTACTCTCCTGCCCTTTCACACGAACAGAAGCACCGATAACAGTTTCGCCTGTCTTGTCCGTAACGACACCCGAAATCGTAATTTTGTTCTGTGCCATCGAAGTAATGGCAAACAATAACATCACACATGTAATTAGTAGATTTTTCTTCATTTTGTATTGATTTAAAATTCTTTTGCAAACATACCGGAGAAGTTGATATATGTCAAAAAACAAGCTACCACAAGAGTACCACAGTTCACCGGAGGGGTACATCATTACTACTACTGTATAACATAAACGACAGATTATAAGGAATATAAAAGTACAATAAATATTTAGGTACTATTCATATATATAGAGCAAGAAGATAGAAAAGCAAAGGGGGCTTTTATCCTATTCTGAAGTTTTTTATCCCATATTCAAGAACGTCATACCTTTCACTGCCTCAAAGCCGACCATAAGATTTCCATAACCGATTGCCATTATACGATAGATTATATACCAAGCAAATACTGCAAAACGTTTGCAGTGAAGATGTAGACAATATGCAGCAACAATGCCATCTCAACGCAGTGGCTCGAATGCTGCATATTGCCGTCTTGAGAATCAGTTAGAGTAACTTGAACGCTGCTTTCTTTACGTCCTGGCTATTTCTGCCAATCATCACCTCAAAGTCACCGGACTCGCATACAAAATCAAGATTGTAGTTGTAGAACTTCAGCAATTCGGGAGTAATCTTGAAAGATACTTTTTTAGATTCACCGGCTTTCAGGAAAATCTTCTCAAAGCCTTTCAACTCTTTCACCGGACGGGTTACACTTCCCACAAGGTCACGAATATAAAGTTGAACCACTTCTGCACCGTCTCTCTTGCCCGTATTGGTCACAGTCACGGTAGCAGTCAGTTCGCCCTTATCCGTCATGCTAGTCTTGTCCAAAGACACGTCGCTATAAGAGAATGTGGTATAGCTCAAGCCGAAACCAAAAGGATAAAGCGGTTCATTGTCTATGTCTATATAGTTGCTGCGGAATTTCTGGAACCATGCACCGTCGGCAAGAGGGCGGCCCGTGTTCTTGTGGTTGTAGAACAAAGGAATCTGTCCCACGCTCTTCGGGAAAGTCGTAGTCAGCTTCCCACTCGGATTCACATCACCAAACAGTACATCACCGATGGCAAAACCTGCCTCACTGCCCGCAAACCATACATTCAGAATGGCCGGCACGTTTGCCTGCTCCCAGTTCAGTACCAGCGGACGACCGGTAAACAGTACCAGTACCACTGGTTTTCCTGTTTTCAATAATTCTTGTAACAGCATGCGTTGGGTGTCGGTCATTTCAAGATTCGTGCGGCAACTGCTCTCTCCACTCATTTCCGAAGACTCACCGAGCGCAGCCACAATAACATCCGATTTGGCAGCCACGGCAAGAGCCTCGTCCAGCAACTCCTTGTCCGAACGATTGTCACGGTGTAAAGAACGTCCGAACATAGTGGCACGTTTCTCATATTCGGCATCACTCATCAAATTACAGCCTTTCGCAGTCAATATTTCGGCTTTATCGCCTGCTACCGCCTTCAAACCTTCAGCCAAAGAAGTTGCATTCTTCAATACAGCAGCCACACTCCAAGTACCCGGCATATTACTGCGGCTGTCTGCCAACGGACCTACCACAGCAATAGTGCCTTTTTTGGCCAGCGGAAGCACATTACCCTCGTTCTTCAACAACACCAAGCTCTCCGAAGCAATCTTACGCGCAACAGCACGATGCTCTTTGGTAAAGATTTGCTTCTTGGCACGCTTCACATCACAGTATTTATAAGGATTATCGAACAAGCCCAACTTGTACTTAGCTTCCAAAATACGGCGACAAGCCGCATTAATTGCTTCTTCTGTCACTTTTCCTTCTGTCAATGACTTCTTGAGCGTACCTACAAATGCATCGCTCACCATATCCATATCCACACCTGCATTCAGTGCCAAGGCGGCAACAGTCTGCGTATCGCCCATACCGTGGTCGGTCATCTCAGCAATTCCAGTATAGTCTGTCACCACAAAGCCGTCAAATCCCCACTGCTTACGCAGTATATCCGTCATCAACCACTTGTTTCCAGTGGCAGGAATGCCATCGACCTCATTGAAAGAGGCCATCGCACTGCCCACACCGGCATCAACCGCCGCCTGATAGGGCAACATGTATTCATTGAACATGCGCTGATGACTCATATCTACTGTATTATAGTCACGTCCTGCCTCACCGGCACCATACAAGGCAAAATGCTTTACACAAGCCATGATTTCATCATTACGGCTCATATCCTTTCCCTGATAACCACGTACCATGGCCTGCGCAATGGCTGCTCCCAGAAACGGGTCTTCACCGTTGCCCTCGGACACACGCCCCCAACGGGCATCACGGCAAATATCCACCATCGGACTGAATGTCCAGCAAATACCGTCGGCGCTGGACTCAATGGCTGCAATACGTGCCGATTCTTCAACCGCCTTCATATCCCATGTACACGACAATCCCAAAGGAATGGGAAACACCGTTTCATATCCATGAATAACATCCATACCAAATAAGAGAGGAATACCCAAACGACTTTCTTCAACCGCCTGCTTCTGTACATCGCGGATACGTTCCACGCCTTTCAGATTGAAAAGCCCGCCCACTTCACCGGCACGAATACGTTTGGCCACATTACTACTTTTAGCCTGACCGGTCGTAATCTCACCGGTAACCGGCAGATTCAACTGACCTATTTTCTCTTCCAGGGTCATCTTCTTCATTAAATCGTCGATGAAACGATTCATATCGACCGGAGATTTCTGCGCATACGCACTAGCGGCAGTAAACACCAACAAGACTAAAAATGATTGTAACTTGAAAAGTAAATGCTTCATGTCTTTCATGCTTTTAATTTATAGAAATATTATTTTGCTGCAAATAAAAGAAAAGCATGCGACAACCTCCACATCCCGCACTACAACAAAAGTACACCCATCACTAAAAAACAAAAGAGGAAGTACAATATTAGTACTTCCTCCATTAATATTTTACTGTAAAACAGTCATTTAAAATTTATAAGGAAATCAGTCAAACTTTCTTCCGGAAGCAAATTGAATTTCTTACGTAACCGGTATCTCGCAGCATCAACCCCACGTGTAGAAATGTTGAGCAACTTCGCTATCTCCTTTGTCGGCATATTCAAGCGGAGCAATGCACAAAAGCGTAAATCTCCTGAAGTCAAATCAGTATATTGAAGTTTCAGATTCCGGAAGAAATTTTCATGTATACGGTCAAAATTAGCTTGAAACATTATCCAGCTCTCTTCATCAGACACTATATTATTGTTAACCAAAGCGAGAAGCTTATCCAAATTCTTACGACTATGCTGTCCCGACAACTTTTGCTTCTGTATCTCCTCTTTCAATGAATTCAAAAACTCCTGATGAGCGATATTCATCATTACCACGCTGGACAATTCTTTGCTTTTAAAACGCAAATCGGCCTCAAGCTGTTCCTTTTCCAACTCGATAATCTTCTTCTCTTGCCGTTCAAGCTCTGCCTGATGGGCTACACGCTGCTGCTCAATCACACGATCCTTCTTTTTCTTCACAAAACGATAAACAATATATTGCAGCAAGGCCAGCAGGCACAACCCTATCAGAATGTAGCTTTCCACAGCCCAATAAGACAAATACCACGGAGACAAAATCTCAAAGGGAAACTCTACCGATGCCAAAACTCTACCAGTATCATATATCTCCGCCCGAAAAACATAACTTCCATAAGGAAGACGGGCATACTTTTTCTGCAAATTGCGTCCATCGGGTATCCACTGATCAGAATACCCTTCCAACCGGTATCTTACTTTATAAGTATAATCGTTATAAACCGGATAGCACAATGTAAAACTCACTGTATTAAACTCATGTTCGACCTTGACTCCCGACTGCACGACCAATGTTTTCCGTTTATCACTGAATTCCTCAGTAACCTGCATCTCTGAAATCCATAAAGAACGCCTAGTCTGAGATTTATATAACGAGGAACTATCTGTTTCAATACGGGCAATAGCATTATTCAAGCAAAGATAGGAATGATTATTTCTCTTGTCATAAACCACGCTTCCTCGTTCTTCCACAGCCAGACCGTCAAACAAAGAATATGGAATCCGAAGTTCGATATTGAAAGTATTTATCGCACACTTCACCAAATACACAGTCCTGTCGCCCACAAACCAATAGTAATCTCCGTTCGCATGACTCACAGTCTTGATTCCCTTCAATTCCATCAATTGTTCATTCATTGTTTCATAGGGAACAATCGAATCAGTCATATCTTCGTAAGTATAGAAATATTCCCCATTAGAAAAAACTACCCGACCATTGATTTTGAACAAAGTAAAACTCCCACCTTTCACTTCTCCCAAACTCTCATACTTCCGCACATCCTTTACCTGCTTCATATCCGAATCAATCCGAAAGCGATACAAACCATTCCTTAAATGTTTCGCCCAAATATTCCCTTGATGGTCCACTTCTATATGACGAATCATGTGACTGAACCCACGTAAGGACCGAGTAAAGCAATACTCTCCCGAAGCAGTCTCCGTATATAAATTCAGAAGCGCATAAGCTCCCTCCAACAAAAAAGATTGTTCCTTCAATTCAATTTTTTCCATACACATCCCTCCTTTTACATCAGATGCCAGCTTTGATTTCAGTCCTGATATAAGGAAAGTTCCCTTGTTGTGCCCGCAGAAAATCTGTTTTCCCCATTCATCGACGAACCACGCTTGTTCTTCCAAACCCGGAACTAATTCAGTCTTTCCATCCCTAAGCCAATAAAGTCCTTGATTAGAAGCAATATAAGCTTCATTTTCCCTTACCAAAACATCATATACCATGCCTATTTTACGAAATGGAGGTTCATAATAATAGATTAAAGAATTGTTGTGTATATAGGCAATACCTTCATCCAAAGCTGTCCATATATTGTTGTCATCATCACAATACAATCTCAAAACAGTATTGTTCTGTAGTTTATTATCCGTATTGACCTTCCAAATCAGCTTTCCCTTTTTATCCAACGCATATATGCCATCGGATATTGTGCCAACAACGTAGCAACTATCTTTGGTCATCACCGCACGATTAATGGTATGCTTCTTGAATATATCATCACATTCAGTTTCCCATTTTTCTACCCTCCCATCTCGATACAGGAAACCTCCCTGATTACGGGTAAACATTAAAACCGCATCATCATAAGGGAGCCCGGCCAGGACATCACTATCTCCAAATGCTTTTCTGGGAATAAGTTCTTTCATTTCCCTACCGGCAAAGACATAAAGTCCACCGTTTATTCTTTGAGAATAAAAAGTATTTCCAACCTGGAACAAATTCAGTGGAAGGTTCTTCATTCGAATACCTTCTACCGAATTTCCATTATAAAAAAAGAGAGAACCGAATGATTGAAATACAATTTCTCCTTGAACGCAAGCAATATCCCAGATTTCGTCATTATGAAACGCAAAATCTTTCACCTTATTTTTCAATGAATGATATTCAAGAGTGTCATAAGGAGTACGGACAAAATAACCGAATTCTTCGTAAGAGCCTACATAAATTCTTCCATCTTCACTGATATATATAGCACGCACAATTCCTTTTGTCGGTAATTCATACAGCCGCCAAGCACTTCCATCAAATTCCAACAGCCCACTGTTATTACCGAAATACATCACTCCTCTTTCGTCTTGAGCAATGGCCCAATTCTGAATACCGGCATTATAATCCGACACCGAATAGTTCCTCACTATAGGAGAAAAAGGTATGGGTGAAGCTTGCAGCAAACTACTGAAAACCAAAAACAAGAGAAACGTTATTGCAATTCTCATGAGTACTGTTTATAGGTATTTACCAGCAAAGATAAAGCTTTTTGCGTTTTCGTAAAAACAAAATCGCAGATTATCCTCTTTTATAGAAAGATAACCCGCGACAACTGATAACTCACTTTATTAATTTTCAGCCGTTTTCTGTTTTCCCAAAGGAATAGAAACCCCCAAGTAAGCATTGACATTCTTCGTATTCTTGCCAAAGAACATATAATCTGTTCCTGCAAAGAAGGAACCCAGCTTCAATGCCAGACCGAAGGTTTTACCAGCTCCTTGAAGTACGGAATAGCTGGCAGCTACATTGAAAGCATTCGTCGGACGGATGCAGGCAGAGAAAGTCAACTCATTCAAAGTTTTCGGTTTGGCAAAACGACCGGTATACAAGGCACCCACTACCAGCCAATCATTCAATAAGGCATATTCAGCGCCAAGAACCATTGTAGAAGTCAATCCACGGGTACGGCTCTTCTCAGAAGCCTCCTCCGTCTTGAGCTTCAACATGTCATAGTTAAGAATCTCGCCGCTGTTCACAATATTCATGAACTCCTGCTGCGAGGCCGGGTCAAGAAGATCATAAGTCTGCTCTGCATTGGCTCGCGCTATACTGGTATTCGATTTAGACCATTTGATAAAACCCAAATCAAGAACTGAAGCAGAAAGTGTCAATTTATCCAGTAACTTGTAAGATACTCCCAAATCAATAGCCCCACCATATCCGGCAAAACCGAAACTGCCAAAATCGATTTCATCGATATAATCGCCACTCTCATTCTCGGGAAGCTCCAACAGCTTTGACGAGTTCTCCAAAGTTGCATCCACTTGAATGGAAGCTTTACTCGTCACTCCTGAAGAGCCGACAGAAGGAGTTTCCACATGAATCTGGTTGATGTTCAGCTTTAAGTTACCGATACCCAGCAGCATCTTCACCTTACCACCTACAGCCAGTCGGTCTGTGATATTCCTTGCAAAGCCAAGGCCGACTTCCGCATAGGAATTTATCTCAAGCTTCTGTCCATTAATGGTTTCGTTAATACCCAAATAGTCAGAAATATTGTCACCAAACTCCCGGCTGCTCATGTTATTCATAAACTGGAACATGGTTTTCGGTATGGCGGCACCGATATCATTACGCAACCCCACATTGACTGACCAGAAGTTCTTTCCTTTATACCACCCGGCAGACAGAATGTCGGTACTCAAATTCACATTCAAGTTATTGGTAGCATCCAGTCGGTTCATAAAGTCATTGCTCATGAAATAGTCGCTGTCATCCCTGTTCTCAATAATGTCCATAATATCCCTATACCCCAGGGAACTGGAGTTGACGGTAGCATTCAACGAACCTATCACGGGAATATTCAGATAACCGCGTCCCGGCATCAAGGCCGGATTGAGCTGCATACGCTGGTTACTTCCTTCCATAAAGTAGGAAGTGCGCAGGAACTGGGCTTGTCCGGAAAGAGAGAAGCAAAGCAACAATACCACAGACAGCCATACTTTCAGAGAATTCAATCGTTTCATAACCTTGTCAATATTTTCATTATCACCTGCAAAAATATAAAACAAGTTAATACCCTACAAACAACTTAACCGGATAGCCGTGCATAAAAGGCTTATACAGAGACTATCCGGTATAAATTAAGGAGCAAATAAAAGAACCCTCTTAAGAATGCCCTTATACTATTTCATCATAAACATGCTCATTTGCTCTCGTAGCGGTACTCAGAAAAACCGGGGCTGCCTCCTTTCTTTGTTGCAGAGACATTGACGTCACTGTCGGAGCACTCAACATTTCCTTGTATTTTGCCGGAGCAGTCAGTATCTTTACAGCCTCTTTCAAGTCATCATCATCTTTCAACTGCTGGATAATGCTTCCACGCTGGAAATAATAACGCTTGATGATTTCTACCGCAATCATGCCCTTGATGTCCTTGGAGAAATGGTCAAGGTCACGGTCCAGATTATGCGACAATTTTTTCTCCAGCGCTTCAAACTCTTTCGAAGCATCAGTCAGATAGCCCTCAAATTCGGCCATCTCCTTCAGGTTCTTCAGCATCTTCTCTGTCTGTTGGTCGTATTTGAAGTCCGCCTTCTTCACCATCGCCTTGAAGTCCGCATAATCGGCATCTGTAATTTCAAACTTCTCTGCTGAAGGGATGGTAGGATGTTTCAGGCAATAGTCCGTTGCATAATTGAAAATAAGATTGTCATTGACAAGATAGAACAGAATGTTGGGCAGCTTCTCCTGCTTCACCGCAATGTCCGGAGTCACGCCTCCGCCATCACGCACTTCACGTCCGGCAGCCGTATGGAACACGGTAGTAAGGCTGTCCGGAATACGTCCCACACTGCCGTCCTCATTCCGGTGCTTGTAGTCGATAGCCTGCACACAACGGCCGCTGGGAATATAATATTTGGAAGTCGTCAGCTTCATGGTACCACCGTATGGTAACGGACGGGTGGTCTGCACCAATCCCTTACCGAAAGTACGGTTACCGATAATGACCGCACGGTCAAGGTCCTGCAAAGAGCCCGCAAGGATTTCTGACGAAGAAGCCGTTCCGCCATTGACCAGAACAGCCAAAGGAATTTCCAAATCCAACGGTTCACGCAATGTCTTGTAGGTATTGCTGGCTTGCTTAATCTTACCCTTTGTCGTCACAAGTGTTTTTCCGCGAGGCAGAAAGAAGTTGGCTATCTCTATAGACTCATCCAGCAAGCCACCCCCATTGTTCCGCAAGTCAATCACCAACGAAGTCATCCCCCGCTTCTTCAAGTCCAGAAAAGCCTGCTTGAACTCCTTGGAAGGATTCCCCGAGAAGGTGCTGAGATTGATATAACCTATATTATTATCCAGCACCGTATAATAAGGTATGAACGGCAATTGGATGGAACGGCGCACAATGTCGAAATCCAACGGTTTCTCTGTACCGGGACGTTGCACTTTCAGCTTGAAGCTGGTACCCACTTGTCCGCGAAGCATCTCGCTGACTTCCTGGTTGTTCTTTCCGGCAAGGTCTTTTCCGTCAATTTCCATCAAAATATCTCCGGCTTTCAGGCCTACATCGGCAGCAGGCATATTCTCGTATGGCTCAGATATCATGGAACGTTTCAGTTTCGGATTCCAAGTAATCACAGAACCTATACCACCATAGGAATTCTTCAGCATCTGCTCCAATTCGCTTTGGTCATCTTCCGGATAATACTCCGTGTAGGGGTCCAGCGAGTAGAGCATGGCATCAATGCCTTCACGGATAGTCTTGTTCGGATCAATCGTATCCACGTAGAACATATCCAACTCTTTCACAATGGAATTGAATATATCCAGATTCTTTGCTATTTGGAAACTACGGCTATCACCACTCTTAAACCCCCAAAAACAAACGGCTCCCGCTACAATCAGCAAGGCAACCATCCAGCGTATCTTTAAAATTCTTCTCATAATTATGATAATGTGCTAATATGCCAATGTGCCAATGTGCTAATAACCTGCAGCGTAATAGCGAAACAAATATTGCGCAGCCAATTAACACATTGGCACATCAGCACATTAATTAATTAATAAAATTTCTTCCTTGATTTTTTCCCATTGTGCTGCCTGAAGCTCCGTACCCACCACTTGTATCACATCTTTGGAGAGAAGGGAGCCTATCTTGCCACATTTCTCCAGCGAGTAGCCACACGTCAGTCCATACAAGAAACCTGCCGCAAAATAGTCGCCAGCTCCTGTAGTGTCCACCACTTTCTCTACCGGAGCCGCTTGTACCTGCACCATCTCTGTACCTTTGCGAATCAGAGAACCACGGGCACCCACCTTTACAATGGCTATGCTACACATTTTGGCAATGATGTCCAATGCTTCCTCCGGTTCCTTACCCGTAAAGGCCTTTGCCTCTTCCTCATTGGCAAAAACAATATCCACATATTTGTTGACCAACAGAGAGAAAAATTCAAGGTCTCCTTCTACTATATTGTAGCTCGCCATGTCCAAACATACTTGTAAGCCGGCCTCTTTAGCCAGCTCAATGGCACGGAGAATCATATCATGGTCTTGCACCAGATACCCCTCTATAAATAGGTAAGCATATCCTTTGAACATATCCAGCGAAAGATCTTCCGCCTTCAATGTAGAAGCCGCCCCCAAATAAGTGCCGAAAGTACGCTCCCCATCAGGAGAAATGAAAGTAGAGGCTACACCGGACGGAAGGGTAGTGGAAAGCAATAAATTCGCCTCTGTCCCACGTTCCAGCAGGCTATCCCGGAAAAAGTTACCGTAAAAGTCATTGCTTACTTTTCCGATGAATCCCGTACCCGCACCAAGGCATGCCATTGCCCGAATTGCGTTTCCGGCAGAACCTCCGTTAGCCAAGTGCGTCTTCATCCGGCTGAAATACTCACTAATTTTCAAGAACTTATCTTCATCAATCAGCGTCATGCTTCCTTTCGGAAGCTGCATCTCCGTCAAAATATTATCATCTTCAATGATTGCCAGCGCATCGACCAAAGCATTGCCCAACCCAATTATTTTATCCATCTTCGATATTTTTTTTGCAAAGATATTGCATATTTCAAAATATCCTATTACTTTTGCAGCGCATTTGAGAAAAAACAACATTCTTCCTTAGCTCAGTCGGTTAGAGCATCTGACTGTTAATCAGAGGGTCCTTGGTTCAAGT
>ERZ791821.1260-NODE-1260-length-14396-cov-80.762987_pt1 | contig 14396 bp, 8 predicted proteins | sample MGYA00510300_ERZ791821 | MGnify/ENA primary metagenome ERZ791821 (study PRJEB30046, sample SAMN00792034) | human gut metagenome | study: EMG produced TPA metagenomics assembly of the A metagenome-wide association study of gut microbiota in type 2... | reverse complement strand
GCTGAAACCCGCATAAACACTGGCTTTTTTAAGCAACTCGATTTATTCAAACTCAATCGTTCCCGGTGGCTTACTAGTCAGGTCATAGAATACCCTATTAACCCCACGCACCTCGTTTATAATTCTACTCATAACTGTCTGGAGTACCTCAAATGGTATCTCGGCACTTTCGGCTGTCATAAAGTCAATTGTATTGACTGCACGAAGTGCAACTGCGTAGTCATAAGTTCTTTCATCACCCATAACACCAACTGAACGCATATTAGTGAGGGCTGCAAAGTACTGGTTTGGCATCCAGGCTGGTGCCTTGCCATTTTCTTTCTTGTAGGCTTCTACTGCCTTGTCTACTTCTTCACGGTAGATGTAATCGGCATCCTGTACGATACGAACCTTGTCGCCTGTTACTTCGCCGATAATTCTTATTCCAAGTCCTGGACCTGGGAATGGCTGACGGAACACAAGATGTTCTGGTATGCCAAGTTCAAGACCAGCCTTACGTACTTCATCCTTGAATAAGTCGCGGAGTGGCTCAATAATCTCCTTGAAATCAACGAAATCCGGAAGACCACCTACATTGTGATGTGACTTGATTACCGCTGATTCACCGCCAAGTCCACTCTCTACAACGTCTGGATATATAGTTCCCTGTGCAAGGAAGTCAACTGCACCAATCTTCTTGGCTTCTTCCTCAAACACACGGATGAACTCTTCACCGATTATCTTTCTCTTAGCCTCTGGTTCAGTAACACCTGCAAGCTTAGAGTAATATCTTTCCTGTGCATTTACCCTTATAAAGTTAAGGTCAAACTGTCCTTCTGGACCGAATACACTTTCAACCTCATCGCCCTCGTTCTTACGAAGAAGACCATGGTCTACAAATACGCATGTAAGCTGCTTTCCAATAGCTCTTGAAAGAAGACCTGCAGCAACTGATGAATCAACTCCACCAGAAAGTGCAAGTAATACCTTACCATCGCCAACCTTTTCACGTATTTCCTTAATAGTATTCTCTACAAATGCATCCATTTTCCAGGTTCCAGCACATCCGCATACTCCACGCACAAAGTTGTGAAGCATCTTTGTACCTTCCTGTGTATGAAGAACTTCTGGATGGAACTGGATTGCATAGAGGTTCTTTTCTGAACACTCTGCTGCTGCCACTGGACAGTCTGCTGTATGTGCAATTATCTTAAATCCTGGAGCAACCTGTGAAATGTAGTCAAAATGGCTCATCCACACGATAGTCTTTTCTGAAACATCTCCAAATAAAGCGCTGCTCTTATCAACAAATGTCTCTGTCTTTCCATACTCTCTTACTGGAGCTTTCTCAACCTTGCCACCAAGAACGTGCTGCATAAGCTGAGCACCATAACATAATCCAAGTACTGGAACACCAAGTTCAAAAAGCTCTTTAGTACAAGTAGGTGAACCTTCTTCATAGCAGCTATTCGGACCACCTGTAAGGATAATTCCTTTAGGGTTCATCGCCTTAATCTGCTCAAGAGGTGTTTTGTAAGAATATATCTCACAATATACGTTACATTCACGGACACGACGTGCAACTAACTGGTTGTACTGTCCGCCAAAGTCAATAACTATAACCTTTTCCTGATTCATATTGTCCCTTTCCTAATCATAAGTTTGCGTTGAAGATATATTTTATATGCATTTCTATACTTTAATCAGCCAATCATAAAAAATATCCTGACACAATGTGCATATATAAATAATATGCACATATATAACATATACATATATAACATATACATATATAATATTATAATGTATACATATAACACACATATATTAATTGGATATTTTACATAACAATTTATGTATAGTAATTTACTGCTTTTATTGTCTTATATTTTCTCCTATTGCTTTTAAAGTATATATCAGTATATATAACACATCTACAACTCATATATACATTTATTATAGTAAACAAGCGGTATAATGACAAGCATATTCTTCAATCTTTATTACAATCCCATACAACACAACCTCCTATTATTAATCTGTTGTATGCTTATACCGCTTAATTTCAGATTTATACAGCTTTATATTTCCATAAGGAACTCGTCTACATATTTCCTCATATCGTCAAATTCTGCATTTACCTCAGGTACATCAGACTTAAAATCCAGCAGTTTATATACATAACCTTGTTCCTTGGCCTGTCTATAACTTTCTTTATACACAAGTTCAAAAAGCAGTGATATATGCCCTACTATATGGTCAACTGCACTCCTTCTTACACTTTTAAGTACTGTTTCCTTCTTATAAAAGCTCTCAAGTACCTCTTTGGTTATAATTCCATTCTTAAGTTCCTCTGTTGTTACATCATATATAATCTCCATAGGAATATCTGCATTTACCTTAAATATGTCAACCTTATCTGCATCACGCAGTATATCACAAAACATACGCTGTCTTTCGGTGAGGTCTTCTTTTACACGATACTTATTATGCTGTCTTATCGCCAGTTCAAGAAGTCCTGTATCTTTTCTGTGGTACTCATTATTTTTTATTATCTGCTCATCATCGACAGTCGTTGCATCATTATTAACTAAGAATTCTTTAATTTTCCGTTCTCCCTGACAATAATCAGACCGATTATCCGATTGTGCAAGCTCACATTCTTCATAATACCCTTCTGCAAACTTCCTTATAAGACCTTCCTTAAACAGCAGATCTGCCCCGAATTCTGCATGGTCTACTGACTGGGCATCATTAAATGTACCGAAACGCCTTATCTGCTCAAATCTTCCTATATCGTGTAACATTCCAAGAAGCCATGCAATATCCACATCCGGTTCACTTAAGCCTAATGATTCTGCAATTATTTGACACAGTCCTGCTACTCTGTAGGTATGATCTATCTTAAGCTTTATCTTTTCATCTGATGGGTCGTAATTTCTTACATACTCTGCAAATGCATTGATGACATTTTTCCTGTTAATAACTGGTTTGTTAATACTTTCCACAACATCGATAAGTCCATTAAGGTCAGCACATACCATATATGTAAGCTTCCTGATATCATCATCTATTGCTATTGTATCAGGAATATGAACAACTCTCATATCTGCCGCATATCCAGCCTTTATGCCATTGATGCTGTCCTCAACTACTACTGCCTCTGACGGATTTACGCCTATTGCCTTAGCCGCACGAAGGAATATATCCGGTTCTGGCTTTCCATGTTCGACTTCATCTCCATATACAACCGCATCAAGATAATCCCACACTCCTATTTCATGAAGTGTTTTCTCAGCACTTTCACGCCTTGTTGATGTAGCAACTGCACACTTTAATCCATTATTTCTTATATATTCAAATATGTCCTTTACGCCCTTTTTAACAGGAATACCTTCTGTTTCCCTTATCTTGTATACATGCTGTGTTCTAAGCTCCTTCGCTCCCCAATAATCTATCACACCCTTGTAATAATCATCAAAGAACTTGCAGCAAAGCTCTGCCGGAGCACCCTTAAAGCTGTCTATAAGCCACATGGGCATATCCACTCCAAGCTGCCCTGCCGCCCATAGCCAGCCCTCATTAGACTGTCTTTCTGAATCTATAAGAACGCCATCCATATCGAATATAATGCCTGATACCATTTTTCTTCTCCTAGCAATCAAATGTCGTATTTTTACACTTTATATTATTTAAAGTAACTATAAAAGATATGTTTTTATAATTTATAACGCTGACCAGCACCTGCAATTTTCAAATTTGCCAATTTAGATATTTTAAACATCTTCTATCATTGAACTTTCATCCACAATGCCGTCATCTGCACCATCCTTATAAATACTTCTTAACATACTGTCCCGTATAAGACTTCTTAACCTTGGCAACCTCTTCTGGTGTACCCTTTGCAATAACTGTACCACCTCTGTCGCCGCCTTCTGGTCCCATATCTATAATATAATCGGCTGTTTTGATAACATCAAGATTATGCTCAATAACAACAACAGTGTTACCGCCCTCCGCAAGCTTATGAAGTATATCAACAAGCTTGTGGACATCTGCAAAATGAAGTCCTGTTGTAGGTTCATCAAGAATATATATAGTCTTTCCTGTACTTCTTTTAGAAAGCTCTGTAGCAAGCTTTATTCTCTGTGCCTCTCCACCTGAAAGCTCTGTAGATGGCTGTCCTAACTTAATATATGAAAGTCCAACGTCATTAAGAGTTTCTATTTTTCTTCTGACTGATGGCACATTTTCAAAGAAATCAACTGCATCCTCAACTGTCATATCAAGCACGTCATATATGCTCTTTCCCTTATACTTAACTTCAAGTGTTTCCCTGTTATAACGCTTTCCATCACACACTTCACAAGGCACGTATACATCCGGCAGGAAATGCATTTCTATCTTGATAATACCATCTCCAGAACAAGCCTCACAACGTCCTCCCTTTACATTAAAGCTGAAACGTCCTTTGTTATAACCTCTTTCCTTAGCATCTGTTGTTGAAGCAAAAAGATCCCTTATCATATCAAATACGCCTGTATATGTCGCAGGATTAGAACGTGGAGTTCTTCCTATTGGCGACTGGTCAATATCTATAACCTTATCAAGCTGCTCAATTCCTGTAATATCATCATGGTCACCAGCGATACATCTTGCACGGTTTAAAGACTTCGCAAGGTGCTTATACAGAATTTCATTCACAAGTGAGCTCTTTCCTGAACCCGATACACCTGTTACACATGTAAATACTCCGAGTGGTATATCAACATCAATATTTTTAAGATTATTCTCCCTTGCACCCTTAACAGTTATCCAGCCTGTCGGCTTTCTTCTCTTAGCCGGCACTGGAATCTTGATTCTTCCGCTAAGATATGCACCTGTAAGCGAATCCTTGCATGCCATAATATCAGCTGCTGTTCCTGTCGCAACGACTTCTCCACCATTACGTCCGGCACCCGGTCCTATATCAACAATATAATCTGCGGCACGCATAGTATCTTCATCGTGTTCAACCACAATAACTGAGTTACCAAGGTCACGCAAATGTATAAGTGTCCCAAGCAGCTTGTCGTTATCTCTCTGATGAAGTCCGATACTTGGCTCATCAAGTATATAAGCCACACCAACAAGTCCTGAACCTATCTGTGTCGCAAGTCTTATTCTCTGTGCCTCTCCTCCTGAAAGCGTACCTGTAGCTCTTGATAATGAAAGATAATCAAGTCCTACATCCATAAGAAACTGTATTCTTGCCTTAATCTCCTTAAGTATCTCTGCACCGATAAACCTCTGTCTGTCTGTAAGCTCAAGCTCATCTAAAAACTTCTTTAACTTAACAATAGACATATCTGTAATCTTATATATATTCTTATCAGCTATCGTAACAGCAAGAGATGAAGGCTTTAATCTCTGTCCGTGGCAGGACTTACAAGGTCTTATGCGCATGAATTCCTCATACTGCTGCTTTGCACTGTCTGAGTAAGTTTCCCTATATCTTTTCTCCATATTATGGATAAGGCCTTCAAATGCTATATCGTATTCTCCAACGCCTCTCTGGCCTTTGTAATGCACTTTAACACTTCTGCCCTTAGTACCATTTATAATCATATCCTTAATATCATCTGGATAATCCTTAAATGGTGTTGATAAACTGAAGTTATATTCCTTTGCAAGTGCACTCATAATAGCCCTAGAAAAGCTGCCCTCATCCTTTACAGACTGCCATCCCATACCAACTATAGCTCCCTCATCGATGCTTAATGAATCATCTGGTATAAGAAGCTCTGCATCAAAATTCATTGTATAACCAAGTCCGTAACAATCAGGACACGCACCAAATGGATTGTTGAACGAAAAGCTTCTTGGCTCTATCTCATCTATGCTTATGCCACAATCCGGACACGAAAAGCTCTGTGAAAAGTTAATCGGCTCACCATCTATAACATCAACTGTCATAAGTCCCTCTGCAAGCTTAAGTGCTGTTTCTATTGAGTCTGTAAGTCTTTTATTAATTCCATCTTTGACTACAAGACGGTCAACAACAATTTCTATATTATGCTTCTTGTTCTTATCAAGATTTATCTCATCTGTAAGCTCATACATATTGCCATCAGCAATAACTCTTACATAACCACTCTTTTTAGCCTGTTCAAAAAGCTTCTTATGTTCACCTTTTCTTCCTCTTACAACTGGAGCTAATATCTGTATCTTTGTTCTTTCTGGAAGCTCCATAATAGTATCAACCATCTGGTCTACAGTCTGCTTGTTGATTACTTTGCCACACTTTGGACAATGTGGTGTACCTATTCTTGCATATAATAATCTGAAATAATCATATATCTCTGTAACAGTTCCAACTGTTGAACGTGGATTTCTGTTAGTTGACTTCTGGTCTATGGAAATAGCTGGTGAAAGTCCTTCTATGCTCTCTACCGCCGGCTTTTCCATCTGTCCTAAGAATTGCCTTGCATATGAAGATAATGACTCCATATATCTTCTCTGGCCTTCTGCATATATAGTATCAAAGGCAAGACTTGACTTACCAGAACCAGACAGACCTGTAAGTACTACAAGACTGTCCCTTGGTATATCTACATCAATATTTTTAAGATTATGCTCACTTGCACCTCTTATTCTTATATAATTCCTGTAATCGCCTTTTTCCATATTCTATTTTCTCCGTTATTTCTTCTTTCTTAATCCTTAACCGCCTCAATTAAAAAGACTTTTTCTGTAAGCAGCAAATGCTTTTATACATTTGACACCTACATCATATAATACCATAATGATAATATCTGCCTGCCATTACTGACTGCATAACATTGCTTTTAAACTCGTAGCTTAATCTGGCTTAATTGATATCAAGCTATAAATGAGCAAATTTAAAATATTGTACAATTATGTTCCTGTTATGAAGATATATTTTACCTAATCTATTGAAATGTATGTCAACCACAAACAAAAACGATTATTTAAAAAACTGTAAAATATATCCTCTTATCACTTGCCTGACTTCTTATCCTCATAAATATACTTATTAATCTCGATCATCTTATCACGAAGCATAGCCGCCTGTTCAAAGTCAAGCTCTGCTGCAGCCTTACGCATATTTTTCTCAATCTGCTTCTTAACCTTTTCAAGATCTTTAATGCTCATAGATTCATAATCTACATCAAGCCTTCCATTTGAATTATCTGCTTCTGCTGCCTTAGATATACTTATAAGATCTCTTACTGCCTTCTTTATAGTCTGAGGGGTTATTCCGTGTACCTCATTGTACTCCTGCTGTATCTTTCTACGTCTTTCTGTCTCAGATATAGCCTTTTCCATAGACTCTGTTATAGTATCTGCATACATAATAACGTGTCCCTCTGCATTTCTGGCAGCTCGTCCTATCGTCTGAATAAGTGAAGTCTCTGTTCTTAAGAAGCCCTCTTTATCAGCATCAAGAATAGCCACAAGACTTATCTCTGGAATATCAAGTCCCTCTCTAAGCAGATTGATACCAACAAGCACATCGAATCCGTCAAGTCGCATATCCCTTATAATCTTCTGTCGCTCTAGTGTATCAATATCCGCATGAAGATACTTGACTCTTATGCCGACTTCCTTAAGATAATCTGTGAGATCCTCTGCCATACGCTTGGTAAGTGTAGTTACAAGTATCTTGTTCTTTTTCTCAACTTCCTTATTAATCTCACTTATAAGATCATCTATCTGACCCTCTATTGGCCTAACTGTTATCTCTGGATCAAGAAGTCCTGTAGGCCTTATAATCTGCTCTGCCCTCATAAGTTCATGTTCTTCCTCATACCTGCTAGGCGTAGCAGATACGAAAAGCATCTGTGATATCTTGCTCTCAAACTCCTGAAAATTAAGCGGTCTGTTATCCTTCGCTGAAGGAAGCCTGAAGCCATAGTCTACAAGTGTCGTCTTTCTTGCCTGATCGCCTGCATACATTCCCCTTATCTGTGGAATAGTAATATGTGACTCATCGACAATAATCATAAAATCATCTGGAAAATAGTCCATAAGCGTATATGGTGGACACCCTGCCGGAAGCCCTGCTAAATGTCTTGAATAATTCTCAATACCTGAACAGAAACCTGTTTCCTGCATCATCTCTATATCAAAGTTCGTTCTTTCTTCTATTCTCTGTGCCTCAAGAAGCTTATCCTCACTCTTAAAATACTCTATTCTCTCTGAAAGCTCTTTCTTTATATTCTCAATCGCCTTTTCCATCTTCTCTTTTTCAACAACATAATGTGAATTAGGAAATATAGCAACATGGTCAAGGTTACACCTAACCTCACCAGTAAGAGAATCAATCTCGCTTATCCTGTCTATCTCATCTCCAAAGAACTCAACCCTCACAGCATCTCCACTGGAAGCTGACGGATATATCTCTACAACATCTCCCCTTACCCTGAATGTTCCTCGCTTAAAATCCTGGTCATTGCGCATATACTGTATATCTATAAGCTTTCTTATCATTTCATCCCTGTCTTTTTCCATACCTGGACGAAGAGATATAACCATATTCTTATAATCAATAGGCGCACCTAATCCATATATACATGAAACTGAAGCAACTATGATTACATCATTTCTTTCAGACAGTGCCGCTGTTGCTGAATGTCTTAACTTATCTATCTCGTCATTAATCGAAGAATCCTTGGCTATATAAGTATCGCTCTGTGGCACATAAGCCTCCGGCTGATAATAATCATAATAAGAAACAAAATACTCTACTGCATTCTCAGGAAAGAACTCTTTCATCTCAGAGTACAGCTGTGCTGCTAATGTTTTATTATGACTGATTATAAGAGTAGGCTTCTGTACATGCTGGATAATGTTTGCCATAGTAAATGTCTTACCAGAGCCTGTAACTCCAACTAAAGTTTCAAACTGATTACCTTCATTAAATCCTTCTACAAGTTCCTCTATAGCCTGGGGCTGGTCGCCTGTTGGCTCATATGGGGCATGTAACTTAAACTCCATAATGCCATCTCCTTCCTGAAATAAGATTCCTACAAAACATTTCTAAAAAAAGACAAAGTCAATATTTCATAGTATGCACTTACATGCTTAATTCTACTACAAAAAATAGACTTTGTCTATCTAATACAGAACATCTGTTCCTATTTTATTAGTGGATAATCCATTAACATTCCTTTTATAAACAGAACATTTATCTGCACCTGTTATTATATTTCGTTTTCATTCAGTATCATGCAAGACCTGAATACTACTAACAATACTAATAATGCTAATAACAATATTAATAATACTAATAATATTAATACTAATAACAATATTAATAATAATACAGCTTAATTCATAACTGCCTTCAGGCTGTCTATGGCAGCGTTAAACTGTGTATCCTCATCAGCATTCTTATCAAATTCCACAACAACATCCGGGGTAACACCATTTCCATGTATATCCTGTCCCTTAGGTGTAAAATACTTGGCTATTGTAAACTTAATTGCACTTCCATCGGTAAGCGGCTTTAGTGTCTGTACAATACCCTTTCCATATGTCTGTGTTCCAACTATGATACCTTTTTTGTAATCCTGTATAGCACCTGCAAATATTTCTGAAGCACTCGCACTATTTCCATTGACAAGTACTGCAAGTGGAATATCCAGTTCTTCATTATCACTATCGCTGTATTCTTTTCTATTTCCTGCCTTATCTTCTGTATACACAATAAGACCATTTGGAAGTATATATTTAAGCATAGTAACTACAGTTGTAAGCAAGCCTCCTGGATTATTTCTTATATCTATAACTATCCCTTTAGCTCCCTGCGCCTTAAGGTCTTCAATAGCTGCCTTAAACTGTTTTGCCGTAACACTTTCAAACTGTGAAATTGCTATATATCCTATGGAATCATCTGTCATTGCATAGTTTACAGTCTGGATTTCAACTTCATCCCTTACTACTGTGTAATCACAAGTAACCCCTTCTCTTACAATACCAAGTCTGACTGTTGTACCTTTCTCACCTTTGACAAGTGCAACAGCCGAGGACAGATCCATATCAGTAACATCTGTATCATCTACTTTAACTATCCTGTCTCCAGTTCTTAATCCAGCCTTATATCCTGCACCATTATCATATACATCTACAAGCAGGATTCCGCCTTCTTCACTTAACTGACAGACCGATCCTATTCCGTAAAATGTACCATTTGTAGTTTCCTTAAGTTTATTATACTCATCAGCTGTATAATAAACAGTATATTTATCTCCATAAGAACTAAGATAAGCTTTATATATGTTATTCTTGGCCTTTTCCTCATCAACTTCGTCAAAATAGAAAGAATCCAGGACAGAATCTATAGCATTCAGCTTAGCCTCAACCTCACTTCCTATTCCACTTCCATCTGTAACTGCATCTGACTGGATATATACATCACCATTAACACCTATATGAATATATCCCTTCTGTATACACACACCAGCCACACTTACAACAATTATAACCATTACAAGAAATGCAGCTACTATACCAAGCAGCAATCCATTCTTAAAATAATGAGACCTTTCTCTTTTTTTCTCATACTTTGCTGCTTGTTCAAATATGTTATCTTCATTTCCTGCTATCTGTTCTTTTGTATGGATTGATATATCATCTTCCTTATTATCCATAACAACCTCCATTATCATATAAATGATGTCGGGGGCAAAAGCCCCCGACTTTGATACCTACGAATTGCTCCGTGCTACGCACTCCCACAATTCTCCCCAATATTCGCATATCGTGGGATTATCATCCCACTTTTATGCTCATATCGGGGCGGGTCCCAAGGTCTTTCACCCACCTATGAGCAAGCTCATGTGGGTTTAGACCTTTTGACCCTGGTATCATATAAATACTGAAACAAGTATCAAATATCATCATAAAAATAATTTCATATCATAATATTGACATCTTATGATGTAAGTGTCGAAATGAATTTTAACACTCACATCGTTTTATTATACTACAAAAACATTTTCAGATATATTAATATTTATAATAATATGTGAAATTTTTATGATAATTTACTGTTTATATGCCATACACACTATAACTATCCCACTCTCCCTGCTTTTGTTTTTACTTTATTCTTATACATGGACTCATCGGCTCTCTTTACTACTTCCAGCACATCTCTTCCGTAACCCTTAGCCATTCCTACTGCACTCGTAATCTTTAAGTTACTTCCTGCATTGGCCTTTTCAATCATGTCTGCTGCCGATATTGATATTTCTTTTCCTTCATAATCACCAGGATTATCTATTATCATAACGAATTCATCCCCACCAATTCTATATACACGCCTTCTGTCATCTGAAAATGAATAAAGCACGGATGATAATCTTTCAATCGCTTTATCTCCATATTCATGACCATATGTATCATTAATCATCTTAAGATTATTCATATCCCAGAAAATAACTCTTATATTATCTATATAAGGATAATATGTTAAAACCATTTCCTCATACTTATTCTTGTTAAATACCTTTGTTCTTGAATCTGTCTCCTTCATATATGTAAGCTGGGCTATCCTTGCGGCATCCTCACTTCCACCAACGACTATATCCTGAAGTATAAATGTAATAGCCAAAAGAATCATGCATCTTGGTATCACACCAAAAACAATAATAACAAACAGTGGATTCGAATTAAATACATACCCGGTTCCACTTTCTAATACATTAATATACCAGTCTCTTTTATGACTTCCCTCAAACAATATATTAAGATCACAGATTCCATAATAAAATCCCAGTGTCATACTTAAAAACACAGAAACTGAATTAATAAGTGATGTAAACCACAATATCTTTTTCTGTCTGTAATGAGCAGCGAATAATAATGGAATGACATACAAAAGTACTGCATGATATGACAAAAGAGCACACATTACCCCTGTTGCAGTACATATTAACGTCAGACCTATATATTTATAACATTCTTTTGATGTATCTTCTTTCATAATCATGAACACAATAGGAATCAATAATATTATAGAAATAATAACTGCAACCGTTATCGTTCTTCTGTCTATTTCAAATATTCCTATTGCGTTCAATGCCCATACTACAAGCTCTAAGGCTATTAACATAACAACACCATTTAATGTATATTTATTAGACTTCTCTTCCTGATATTTAAGTTCTTTATCATACTGTTTCTTAAAATCACTCATTCTTTCTCCCCCGAAATATCTCCTCTGATTCCATAAACGTAATTTCTATTTTATCACTATTTCATATAAACTGCCAGTAAAAATTCTATACATTTTTTATATTTATTTTTTTGCACATTTCACAAAAAAGAGTCAAAAAACTCCTATTTTTAATATATTTATGTAAATATCTATTATTTATTTTCATCCAGCTGTCTTACATATATATCCATATCATCAATGTCCTTTGCATACAGCTTAAACTTCATTTTTTTTATAAAATTAATTGATGGAATATTATCTTTATGTATACATGCATACAACCTGTCAATATAAAGATATTCTCTTGCATATTCAACAATCTTACTGCACACCTCATATGCTATTCCTCGTCTCTGGTATTTTCTCCCAACAAGATATCCCAGTTCCTGACAGTTTACACCATCTATGCTCCTGTTTTCTATCCCCATACGTCCAACAAGTTCCCCTGTTTTTTTATCAAATACAAGCCACATACCATAATCAAAGAAACCATACATATTAGAAATGTATGCTGATAAAAACTCTTTCTCACGCTCTGCTTCATACAATGGCTCTATAAAAGGACAATCTGACAATGTATCATATAATCTGTATAGTTCCTCAAGATCATTTTCACATTCTTCCCTGACTATATAATTATCCGTCTCTAAGATATAGGCTGGCGTATGTGTTTTTCTGGCATATATATGTTCACAATACATATCAGTTATATCTTCATAATCATATACAACATACGCTGCACTTCCTCTATATTCTTTTTCAACCCCCACATCTTCACATATATCTTTTCCAATTGTTATGCTATGTTTTAATCCATCACTTATAATTATATCTTTATCATGATGATATCCATCCAGACTGTTAAATATAATTTTATGCTTTTTTAACAAGCCTGCACTTATTGTATTTTTTATATCTTCGTAATCGCTTCTTTTATCTGAAATTATCACATATACATTTTGAAGTCCTGATTCGTATTTCACACCTATCCAATCCTTATTCCTGTCTATTATAATGAAAATGGCTGATTTTAGTACATGTCTCTATCTTTTATAACTTTCATATCTATCTATATTCTTTATATTTTTACGTCAGCCATTCACTTTAATAATATACATATCCTCTTATACTTTATCAATGTATATTTTCATATATAATTTTACTATCCGCAATACATTTTATTAATATATATTTCATATAATTATAAAACAAACTTGCATTTTCATTCATTTTATGAATATACATTTTCATTGACTTTTATCTTCACCACCCTTAATATATACAGTGATATATTTATAAAGAGGTTTAGTGTAAAAAATAAGATTTTTCACACGCAAGATTTGTGCTTTGCACAAACTTGAGATGCGCTGAAAAGCAGCGCAAGAATGGAGGTTTATTATGGCAGATCAGAATCCTATTGTGACATTTACAATGGAAAATGGCGACACTATGAAAGCTGAGCTTTATCCAGAAGTTGCGCCTAATACAGTTAATAACTTTATAAGTCTTGTTAAAAAAGGCTTCTATGATGGACTTATATTCCACAGAATCATCTCAGGCTTCATGATTCAGGGTGGAGATCCAGATGGTACAGGCATGGGTGGTCCTGGCTACTCTATCAAGGGAGAATTCAGCTATAATGGTGTTGATAATAATCTTAAGCACTCAAGAGGCGTTCTTTCTATGGCACGTGCCCAGCATCCTGATTCAGCTGGCTCACAGTTCTTTATCATGCATGCAAATGCTCCTCACCTTGATGGACAGTATGCTGCATTCGGCAAACTTATTGAAGGTGAAGATGTTTTAGATAGTATTGCTTCTGTAGATACAGACTGGAACGACAGACCAAGAAAGCCACAGGTTATGAAAACAGTAACTGTTGAGACCTTTGGGGTTGATTACGACGAACCAGAGACACTTTAATTATTGTTTAGCACACATTATTAATATACGGACGACAGCATATATGAGGAAAGCAGCTGTGCATACATCAACGATGCCAGAAGCTTCAATTGGATATTTCTAAGACTTTTCTTATAGGTTATGACTACTGCCGCTACCGTTCGATACGGGACATCCGTGTCCCATATCGAACTTCCACAGACATCCGTGTCTGTGGATAGCTGGGTAGTTAAGGAAAAGTCTAAGAACTATCACAATTGAACTTCAAGTGCATCTTATGATGTTTGCA
>ERZ791821.1253-NODE-1253-length-14490-cov-6.848978_pt1 | contig 14490 bp, 19 predicted proteins | sample MGYA00510300_ERZ791821 | MGnify/ENA primary metagenome ERZ791821 (study PRJEB30046, sample SAMN00792034) | human gut metagenome | study: EMG produced TPA metagenomics assembly of the A metagenome-wide association study of gut microbiota in type 2... | reverse complement strand
TGATAAGCACTATTTTTTTAGCCACAAGTGTTACAAAAAAGCTTGACCACAACACCAGGTGTCCAGAAAAATCAATTTCACTATCGCACAGAACAAAAAAGATACTCTATTCCCGAATGTGTCCATTGACATTGGGGATGAAATTATCATGCAGGATAATGAAGGAAATAATATTTTCGGCGGGATTATATTTGATGCGGATAAAAAAGGCAGCTCTAAAACTGTAAGTTATTTGGCATATGATCTTTTGTTTTACGTGAACCAGTCTGATGTGAATATGGTCTTTTCTGGGACACCAGAAAGTATTGTCACACAGATCTGCCAGAAACTGGATATTCCCTGCGGAGAACTGGCTCCGACCAATGGAGTTGTAGTGAAATCACCGTGTTTTGGAAAAAAGGCATATAAGGCAATCATGATGGCCTATACAGTAGCAGCCAGAAAGAATGGTACAAAATACATTCCTCTGATTAAAAATATCAATCAGCTTTGTGTGATTGAAAAGGGGACGTTGTGTGGAGCTGTGATGACCGGAGATTACAACCTAATTGATACAGAGTATAAAAGCACTCTGCAGAACCTAGTAAACCGTGTAATTATCACCAACAGTAAAGGAAATCAGATCAAGGTGATAGAGGATGCAGAGTCCATTCAAAAATATGGCCTGGTTCAGAAAGTTATGAAACAGAGCGATAAAGAAGATATTTCAGCAGAAGCACAAAAAGCACTGGTTTCTGTAGAAAATTCTGGATCTGTATCTGGAGTACCGAATGATTTCAGGGCGGTCTCTGGCTATTCCATTATTGTCCAGGATGAAGTTTCTGGACTGTATGGACAGTTTTACATAGAAAGCGATACTCATACCTTTACCAATGGAAAAGCGCAAATGGATCTTACCCTGGCTTTTGAAAATCTGATGGATGAGGAGGAAATCGAGAAGGACACAAACAATAAGAAAAGTAAGTAGGAGGGACTGACATGACAGATCATAACATCGTGCGAATGGTTCACGCAATTGAAGAACGTATATCCGGTGGCAGAGCTGCGGATATAAACTCCGGTGGCGGGGTTCAGGCAAGCGTAGATGGAACATTCCTGGCTGATGTGATCAGTGTGAAGCCTTTGTCTATTCAACTGCAGGGGCAGACAGTATCTGCTGGCATTTACATCAATCCGGCCTTGACGGTAGCGGCATCGGATGGCGGTGATGAGATTTTAAAGCCCTTTGAAACACCGTTTGAACCGGCTGCAGCATATGAATTTTTGAAAGAATTCCATGAAAAATATGTAATCAAGAAAGGTGATACGGTGGTGGTTGTCATGACAGGAAGCGGCTTTTATATAGCTGGAAGGGCGGTGGCAGGATGAGCATTTTTCCATTTATTGATGCGTCTGGGGTTACAGATACGAAAAAAGTAACTGATTTACCATTACTGAAAGAATATGCGTATGATTATGCGAGAAATGAACTGCTTCTGGATGAAAATGGCTGCACTTATCTGGTGGAAGGAAATGCTGCACTCCGGATCTGGATATTTAAGGCACTTACAACAGCCCGGTTCCGACACGTAGCTTATTCTCCGGCCTTCGGAGAAGAATATGAGGATCAGCTCATTGGACACTCCATGAACGGAGAAATAGTAAAGTCAGAAATGAAGCGTTATATTACCGAAGCGTTAATGGTAAATCCATATATCAAGAAACTGGAAAATTTTAATTTTGAGACCAGTAGCTGGGGGATGAAAGTAACATTTGACTGTACCAGCATTTATGGGAAAGAAACGGTACCGATCCGAATGGAAGGGGTGAATGTATAAATGGATTTTACGGCAGATGGAATTCTGGCCAGGATGAAAGGAAGCCTCAAAAATGAAGATTCCAGGATAGAGGGAAGCTTTACAATGGATAACCTGCAGGCGGTATCTGAAGAACTGGCCCGATTTAATGCGATGCTCATTGCTCCCCTGCAGGATGAACTGGCTGCTCAAGGAAGTGACATGGGAACCAGTGGAAATGAAAAACATTATGTGAAATGGGCCAAGGAAGCAACCAATGCCCAGGGCAAAAGGGTGGCGGGAAATGCAAAAGTTTCCAGTCCAAGAGACGGAACAGGAAACGTATATATCGCCATTGTTTCCACAACGGCCCAGGCACCTACGGAAGAAGAAATCCGGATTGTGCAGGAGTATATCAATACGAAGCGGCCTGTGGGGGCTAACCCGGTGGTATCTGCAGCAGAGAGTATTGATGTAACCATTGTATGCGAGATTCACAAAACAGCCGGATACACGGAGGAAACGGTTAAAAGCCAGATTCAGACAGATGTTCAGGCACATTTTCTGGAAATTGCTTTCCAGAGCGGAGTGATCTCCCTGAACTTCTTTAAAGTCAGCAATATCATCAGCGCGGTGAGTGGTGTCTCCGAGGTGGTGGACTTAACAATAAATGGAAAAAAGGATTCTATCACGGCAGATTATAACAAATTCTTTTCTCTGAAGGGAGTGATTATCAGTGTCACTGAATAGTGAACAGATGCTTCCGGCCAGAGTGCGAAAGATGAGGCAAATGGAAGACCTTCTGAATGTGGAAGATATAATCCTGGCTGAGATAGAAAGAATTATTGATGAAATGTATGGGGCGGCGGCGCTACTCCATGAGGAGCTGGTCAATGAGGCTTGGTTGAAGGAAAAACTGGATGCCCGAACAGGAGCTGATACAACAGTAGAGGCAGATGCGGACAAGCTTCTGGCAACGATAACGCTGGATGTAAGCAAAATTGTGGGTGTTGATATGAAAGACATCCGGGCATTTTTGGACAAATGGCTGCCAGCACATTTAAGATATCGTGTGATTTTACTGATAGAGAGTGGCTATATTAGCCCAGAAAAATATACCGTGACAGGAATGGCGCTGGGTTATGAAGCACAGTTTTGGCCGGTTCGGACATTGAATGGAGCCTGGTTGCTGGACGGTACATACAATCTTGATGCAGTTCGTAAGGCAGATGAATACGGCTTAACCTATGAAATTGGAGAAATAGAACTTCATGAGGATTTCACGGAGGCAGTCAGATTTATGACAGCAATCTACCAGGAGGAGAACACTGTCGGCACGGTATCCATGGGCTTTGAATCTCAGTTCTGGCAAGTTCCAACGCTTAACGGTGCGTGGAAATTAGATGGTTCTGTTCTTCTTGAAATTCTGAGACACCCACATGAGTACGGACAACACTTTGATTTTGGAAAGATAGAAAACAAAGAGGAAAATGACTATCGTGTTCGACTGGATAAGGATTTATGGTTTCTGGATGGCAGCCAAAATTTGAACGGAAAGAGAATATTGGACGCTGAGAGGCGTGAGGAGGAATTGACATGACACAGAATCAGATCATCACAGTGACAGCAAGAAAAAATATGGTTAGAGCCAGGGCCGGAGAAATCCAGCTCCCGAAAATCGTAGGTTTTGTTTTCGGTGATGGCGGTGTGGATGAAAGCGGGAACATTATTCCTCTTTCGGAAACAGACAGCGCCCTCGGAAATGAACTTCTCAGAAAGAAGTATGACGGCTATACAATGGTCAGCGATACAGAATGCAAGTATGAATGTACGCTGACCGAAGATGAGTTGGCGGGCAAAGAGATCAGCGAGATCGGCTTGTATGATGCCAATGGTGATATCGTTAATATTAAGCGGTTTTCAGCTAAAGGCAAGGATGCGGATCTTGCGATGACCTTCTGGATTAAGGACACGTTTTAAGGGAGGAACACAATGGCAAATTTACCAATCAAGGACAATCCAACATTGAATCTGCAGATGGAGGCTCTTACAACATCAACTCCTGCACATGCAGACCGGTTTAACGAACGCTATCAGCAGTTACTTGAAAATGACAAGGCACTGCAGGTGGATGCCAAAATTTATGAGGATGACAAAAACGGAGCGAAGATCCGTCTGGGGATGGAAAATGGTCATCTTTATTATGTTCAGCTTCCTTCGGAAGAAGCTGATGGCACTGGAGAATAACGGATTCCGTTATATGATAACGGGATACGTTATAAAATAACAAAATAAGCAAAAATATGACGCATCGTGTTATATTATGCTGGAAATGAGGGAAAAAATGACGGAAAATAAGGTTTTTATTGCGGAGCAGGAAACCCTTTTGGAAGTGAAGGAGCAGACAGAGAAGCTGATCCGGAACCTGATCCCGACTGACGCACCGATCTATGGAATGGTTATTCACGAAGCATCAGATCTGAATCCAACTACCCGTGTAGAATACTTGGGTGCTAACAAGGACTTTAAGCCTATGTCCATGAATATGGCTACTCATGCCATGGATTATGGCTCCTGGGCGGATTGGAGCTGGTTAAAAGCGAATGTGCCGGTTATGTGTGGGTGGGATGGAGAAATCAAATATTATCTGAATCCGGATGATTATACGAAGAAAGCAGACGGAACAGCTTCAGATGTATCAAATGCAAATTTTGCAGGAAATGCAATGGCGGTCATTAAGAAGATCTACAAAAAGGAATATAAGGTCGGTTCAGATCGTTATGTATACTTCTGCGAGCGGCAGGTTGATCCGGATTTCCAGCCGGTTGGTTTTAATGTCAAAGGAAAAGTTAGGGACTACATGCTCATTCCCATGTTCTATGGCTCTATTGATGGAAACGGAAGGATGAGAAGCATTGCAGGTCAGTGGAGCTGCCTGACTGCTTCAGGAAGCTCTTCTGATAATTCATCAGGAACCGCAATAGGCACTACAGAGCAGAACGCAGCGATTTTGAAAACGAGTGCAAGCGGGTTATTCTTCGGCGGCCCGCTTACAAATACGTTAGCAGATATTTGTGTAATGCTTACGCGAAGCACAGATTCACAAAGTTCTTTTGGAAGCGGAATGTGCTCCAGCTATGTAGAGGATAAAGCCCAGCATTATGGAACTCAGATCAACAAGGTAGTTGGAGGCGGCCGGTTTTATGGATCAGATGATAATAAGTCTTTCAATAAGATTTTTCATAGCGCTGTTTTGGGCAGTTATATGCTTTGGCAGCGTGATCCGTATATGGTCGCGGTCAATGGAAGAATTAAGGTATCTACAGATTATACCTACAATCTGAGTGGAGACGGGTATCTGGATACAGGCTGCAACGTGACAGCAAACCATTACAATGCGACCATGCACGTAGTCAAAGGTTTTGGAGCGATTCCGTCAGAGGAAATTGAGGGAACTTCGGCAACTGGCTATTGTGATCATACTTGGGTAAACGCCACAATCACGGCGGTTTCGCTACGGTTCGGCAGTTGCTATGACGGTCTTGCTGACGGCCTCTGGGCCCGCTCACTGCACGCTGTGGCTGCTAACGCCTGGTGGAACTACGGCGCGTCCTTACTTCTTCCAGCACCTGCAGCAGCGTGAGCTGCTGTTAGGGGGTATGGGGGTCTTCCCCCATAAAGAAAATAGGGGGTTCGGGGGATTTCCCCCGATGCCCTTGCAGGGAATAAACGAATTTTAGGGGTTACCGGAACACCCTTTCCGGCGGTTTCGCTACGGTTCGGCAATTGCAATGACGGTCTTAATGACGGCCTCTGGGCCCGCACACTGAACAATGTGGCTGCTAACGCCTGGTGGAACTACGGCGCGTCCTTTTTCTATCAATTTTAGAACGACAACCAAAATGTTCCCGGTAATCCTACACCGCAGACGATTGAAACATCGTTATATCCGCCCTTATGGGTTTTGGTGAGTGGAAATAGTTCCGGTCAGGAGCTGCAAGTAGCAGGAAATGTCCGAAAGCGGCGAGGAGATAGAAGATCATGCGTATATTGAAATACGATATTGAAAAGGTGACCGGGATTCCCTGGAAGAAAAAGAAAAGTTATAGATACCTGTATCGGCTGGCCTGCCGGGAAGATGTGATTAAAAAGGCTTTTAAACGTATGAGAAAAGGGAAAACCAAGAGAAAAGACTTTCAAATGGCGGAGGAAAATCTGGATGCCTGGGTTAAGAAAATCCAGGAAATTATCCTGAATACGAAACCGGATGGATGGCAGACTGATCCCCAAAAACGATTTAAGCCAGTAAAGCATAACCCGGTAATTATTAAAGAGTTTGGAAAGACGAGGGTTGTTTATGTACCGACTATGGTGGAACTCTGGATTCAGCATGTTATTGTAATGATCCTGGAGCCGATCATAGCGGGAAGCAGTTATCCGATGAGCTTCTCATCGTTTCCTGGAAGGGGTTCCCTGAAGGGGCAGCGAGCTATCAGACGTTGGATCGAAAGTGGAAAGGGAATCAGGAACTTTGCACAGGCAGATATCCGACATTTTTATAGCCATATTCAGTATAAAATTGTTCGGAAAAAATTAGAGCGTAGAGTTAAAGACAACTTTTTTCTACATCTGATTGATGTCTGCATGACATATTTTCCTAAAGAAATGCCTTTAGGTTTCTATCTTTCTCAATGGCTTGCGAATTTTATGCTCCAGGAACTGGATTATGACATTAAATGTAAGCTGAAAATCGCACATCATGTCCGGTATATGGATAATTATACGCTGGCTGATGATAACAAAAAGAAGCTGCACCAGGCTCTGATTTACATTCGGCAGGTGCTTGGAAAGATGAGACTACGCATGAAGAGTGACTGGCAGGTGTTCCGATTTGAATACACCAAGAAAAATGGGAAGAAAACGGGGCGCTGCGTGTCGGCCATGGGCTGGCTGTTTTACCGGTCAAAAGTGTTGATCCGAAAGCGCATATTACTTCATGTAGAGCGCATAGCCCGAAAATTGCATAAAAAGGAAGAAAACGGCCAGCGGTTTCCGCTGGGGCTTTGCCGTGGTTTTGTATCGTTGCTGGGGTGGATCACACATTCAGAAACGTATGACTGGTATTTGATACATATTAAGGAATTGGTAAACGTCCGTAAAATCAAACGGATTATTTCAAAGATGACAAGGGAGGTAAATCGTCATGCAGGAATGGAAAAAGGAACTCTGCAGAGAGCAGCCTGAAACCCTTCAGGAGCTTGGAAAGGGCACTTACATTCAGAGGCGCAATATCACTCCGTATGAAAGAAAAGACGGGAACGGAGAAGTTGATAAGGGTTATTCATGTGAGTACAGGATTCTTACAAAAGAAGAATATTTTTCAGCCCTGAAGCAGGAAAATAGCAATAAAAATATGCTGACTTCCATGGCCGCTCAGGCAGATATCTATGAAAAACTTATTGAAACAGAAAAAAATCAGTTAGTCATTATGCAGGCCATTGCAGATCTGTATGAAAAAGAGAATGGAGGCGTGTAATATGTTAGAACTTTATGTGACTTTAGTTAAAGCTGGAATCAGAACCATTGACAGCGTACCGGCGGCCTTCCGTGAAAAGGTGAAAGCGGCTATTGAAGCGGAAAAACAGGAATGATAGGAAGGGAGAAGAAACATGACTCTGCTTCATATTATAGACACGCTTTGCGATGTGACAACCAAGCAGGCAGATCTCCTCCGGGAGCTGGTAACAGATCTGGAACATATGAACCAGGTTTCCGAAGAAGTAAAGAATTATTATCGGGAGAAGCTGGATTCTATTGATCAAGAAATGAACGTAGCTGAATACGGCTGCAGAGAACTTCCTTATATGGACGAAGCTCACAGAGAAATAATAAGGTAAAAGCAGGTGCATCGGATGTTTCCGATGTGCCTTTTTAATTGGAGGAAGATCATGCAAAGAGAGAAGTGGAAAACCATGGATGTGATCCTCGTAATCCTGGCGATATTTTTACTTGTTTTTGTGATTGTGATGATTGCTATTTACATAAGAACAGGAGGAATTCCGGATACCTTATGTACCTGCGTGTTTAGCGTATGTGGCGGAGAATGCGGAGTAATGGGCTGGATTAAGACAACGAAAGACAGACACCTTTCCAGACAATACGAACTGGAGGATAGGGAGACAGACAAAAAAGAAAGAATGGAGGAAAGAGAGAATGAGTGATATTTGCTTTGAAGGTTTAAAGATTTTGGTGATGGTGGCGGTGCTGGTATTAACCAGATATGTGCTTCCTTGGGTAAAAAGCAAGGTTAATTCCGAAAAACTGAATCTGGTGGCACAGTGGGCGTATAAAGCGGTTTTAATGGTTCAGCAGACCATGAAAACCACTGACGGAAAAGAGAAAAAAGCCATCGTTACTCGTTTTTTAAAGGAGATTCTTCAGGAGAAGAACATCACACTTTCAGACGCACAGATTGAGATTTTGATTGAAGCAGCAGTAAAACAGATGAAGCTTCAGGAAAATGCGGGAATTGTGATTGAAGCAACGGATGATGTGGAGGTGTAGTTGAAATGGGAGTAAGAGTTGGAAGTGCAAGAAGCAATGAAAATGGCGGAGTAAATGGTGGCAAGGCAGGCGATCAGACCGGCAGAGAAGTCTCAACGCAGCCCTGGTATTTGCATTCAAAGGGCTGGATTGTTATTAGAGCAAAGTCACCTGCAGTCCGGGAGGCGATCGCTAAAAACATGGAGGCCGCCTGCCAGAATGATAATATCGGTTATTGTCAGGGCCACAGAGGAACGGCAACGGCGGCAGCGAAGCCATATGATTATGATCTTTCCAAGGTGAATGCAGCCGTGGAAACAGACTGCTCTGAATTGGTACGTTGCTGTGTGCTTTATGCAGGTATTCATGTGAATGGTTTTAGCACAGCGAATGAGGTGGCAGAACTGGAACAGACTGGCCAGTTTTATATCCTGGAAGAAAATAAGTATTGCAAAGCTGCAGACTATTTGTTACGAGGGGATATCTTGGTCACAAAGACGAAAGGACACACTGTGGTTGTTCTGGACAATGGTTCCAAGAGCAGCCAGACTGAAGTGGCTCGGAAAAAGGATGTATCTATCAGCGGAACCTATAAAACCACGGCAGATTTGAACTTGAGAGTGGGAGCCGGTACAACAAAAGATATTTTGGTTACGATCCCGAAGGGGACAGCAGTCTCCTGTTATGGATATTACAGCACGTACAAAGGAAAGCCTTGGTATTATGTAAAGACTACTGTGAGGGGAGTAACTTACACGGGCTTCTGTAGTAGTGCGTATTTAAAACGCTAGATAAATGAAGGCTCTGGGAGTGCGAACTCCCGGAGCATCCTGATTTCATGCCCCTTAAAATTGAAATCAGGAGGACATATGAATAGTTTTATTGCATGGATCGGTGGAAAGAAATTACTAAGAAAAGAAATTGTAAAAAGGTTTCCAGAAGAAAGCTTCACACGGTATGTGGAGGTCTTTGGCGGAGCTGGATGGGTTCTTTTTGAAAAGGAACAAGGAAAAGAGCTGGAAGTATTCAATGATCGAGACAGTAATCTGATCAACCTGTATAGGTGCATCAAGTATCATTGTGGAGAACTGCAAAGAGAACTGGAATGGCTGACTATATCGAGAGAACAGTTCTTTGACAGCAAGAACCAGCTTGAAAGCCGGGGACTTACGGACATCCAGAGAGCAGCCAGATTTTTTCATATTATAAAGGTCAGTTTTGGATCGGATCGCAGAACCTTCGGAACGAATAAAAAGAACCTTGCCAATGCTATTGAGTACCTTCCCCTTATTCAAAAGAGACTTCAGGATGTTGTAATCGAGAACAAGGACTTTGAAAACTTGATTCGGGTTTATGATAGACCAGGGGCACTCTTTTATCTTGATCCGCCTTATCATGGGACGGAAAAATATTATGAGGGAAGCTTCACCGAAGCGGATCATGAGCGTTTAAAAGCCGTTTTAAGCAGTATCAAAGGCCGTTTTATCTTATCTTATAATGATGATGCTTACGTCAGAGAACTGTATAAGGGTTACAATATCGAAGAAATAAGCCGGAATAACAGCCTGGCGGGTAAGACGAAAACTTCGCAATTCAAGGAATTGATAATCAGGAATTACGAAAAATAACGTATTTCGTTATAATATAACAAAATGACTTTTAAAGAGTGCCCTCGTGCTAGAATAACCAGCAAAGGGGCATGGATATCATGATTAAAATTCATTTATCACGGCTTCTTGGAGAAAAAAGGTGGACGCAGAAAGATCTTGCAGAAGCCACTGGAATCCGGCCAAGTACAATCAACGAATGGTATCACGAATTCGTAACCCGTATAAACCTGGATCACGTTGACAAGATTTGTGAAGTATTAGAGTGCGATATTTCAGATCTCATTGAATATGTACCGAATCAGCACAAAATCACGGGAAAAGATCTGATTGTTGAAGAGCATGGAAACCGAAAGCCGAAGAAAAAGCAGTAGGAAAAGGACGTTTTAGAGGGTATTTTACAGCCCTTTAAAACGTCCTTTTTCTTTTTTAAAATAGGTTTTTGCAAATGACGCGAAAATATTTTGCATTTTGTGCGAAAAGCTACAACAGCTACGCTGTTCCCAAGCTGCTCATAGGCATGATTTTCGGAAACAGGAAAAGAAAAGTTTTCTGGGAATCCCAGGATCCTTCGGACCTCATTGGGAGTCAGCCTTCGGACTCGACCATTCACATAGATGGCTTCGGTTCCACCGGCAGGTCCACGGGAAGAAACAACGGTTGTGGGAGAAAGTCCCTTGGTGCTGTAGATGCGTCTGCCTTGACCGACATTTCCGATATAACCCATGCGGTATGTCGTATGGACTCGTTCTGTCAGATCCGGTTTATATAGGACAATATCGGGACGGGAAACGAAGTAGTGTTCATCTACATCAGAATCAAGGAAATCTTCAAGGGCAATGTCAGAGGAAAATGGTTTAGGGAATTGGAAAGAAATCTTCAGGGATTTTAAGAAACAGATAATATAGACTCGTTTACGGATTTGAGCAACACCAAAATCAGATGCAGCTAAGACTTTGTAATGGACATCGTATCCAAGTTCATCAAGAGTGTTTACGATTACTTCCAGGGTTCGGCCGTTATCGTGCCGGACCAGGTTATCGACGTTTTCAAGAAAAACGACTTTAGGTTTGTGGTATTTTAGAATCCGTGCAATCTCAAAGAACATCGTTCCTCGGGAATCTTCAAAACCTCGCTGTTTCCCGGCAAGGCTGAATGGCTGGCATGGGAAGCCGCCGCACAGGACATCAAAAGTTGGAATATCTTCTTCCTTGATTTTTAGAATATTTTTGGAAGGTTCTTCAGAATAGTTTGCAAGATAGGTCAGACGTGCGTTCCTGTTTTTGTCGCAGGAGAAGACGCAGGTTCCACCTACGTACTCCATAGCCTGACGGAAACCGCCGATCCCGCAGAACAGGTCGATAAATTTAAAATAGGTATGCGTGAAAATAACTCCTTTTGAGAGAAAGCGTCTCTCAAGAATATTATGCAAGAAGTGATGTCGAAAAAAGTTGAAAATTCGCAAAACGAGTAAAAAGTGCAAAGCGAGTGCGAAAAGTTGTTGACATTATAGAAAAAGAGCGGTACTATATTTTTATCCACTTAAATGTGGAACAAAAAAGTCAAATCTAAAAAGCCAATTATTATAGCAAGTTAATTGAATAGGATTATTTGATAATGAGTTTTACGCTCATACTATGTCCTATCTTAGCTTTCTATAATAATTGGCTTTTTTTGTGTTTGATTTTACGCACCTTGAAAACCTCATAACCGTAACACCTCACCGGAACAGGGCCCGGAGGTCATAGTAAGGCGGTAGTAACCGAAGAAAAGACTATGAATTTACAGGAGGAAACTGTATGAAGACAACAAATTGGGATTTTTATTTAACAGGTGATCGGCCGGAAAGCGGATATCTTCGTTTTAAAATAGGTAATGTACGGTTAGGCAAGGAAGAGTCCAGGTGGTTTGGCCATGAAGAGGCTACGTTATATTACGATTATGTGGTAGATCCAGAGGTCATCACGGAAAAACCGAAGGGATTCATTCTTTCGCTTGATGAGCTGGCACTTATATTCTATGAAAATGAGGATATGTATGGAGATGAAAAGAGCATCATCCTGGAGAGTACCGATAGAGAGAATACGATAGATATTACAGACGCAAATAGCGTGATGGATATCGTGGAACAGATGAATGGCAAGTCATATAAGTTAGTTCTGAAATATGAGAGCACGCTGTCAATGGAAAATATCATGGCACATATGACTTACTGGATGCAGTTCAAGAACAAGGAAAAACTGCCAAGGAATTTCTTTATAGAATATCCTGAAGATGATGGAAAGTTATGTTGGATGAAATACAACGTAAAGGAAAAACAGCTTGAATTCTGTATGAATAATGGAAGGTTTGCAGAATATGACGGAGGGCTTTTAACCCTTATGGTGACTCGAGATAAGCATAAATGGTATGAGTTCGAGAAATTTGATTATATAAGAGCCATCTCCCGCTGGCTTTCAATTGGCAGATTATATAATTATGTTCAGCTCAATCCTGTAACAATTGAATATGAGGACGGAGTAACAAAAGCAAAAACCTTCAAAAGTTTCTCAAGTTTTAGAAAGTGTGTTGAGGGTATGATCGACGGTAAGAAAAGGATTGCAAAGGCATATGTTGGGAATATATCCCGGGCCACGATCCGCCAGATGGTCGATGAAAATTATTATGATACCCATCGCTTGTTTGTAATTCCTGTGGAGAATGACGTCTTTAGAAGTCAGTATGAAATGATTCCCTCAATAGCAAATAGGAATGATAAATACATCTTCATGGATGAACTTGGAGACATGGATGAAGGGAAAAAGAAAATCTCAGATGCCAGAAAATTTGCTGAACCAGTTTTATACCATTTTACATCCAAAACAAATTTAGAAAAGATTCAGAAGTCAGGATTTCTCAGATGCCCGTACATTTCGGATGATCCAGAAAGAATGGTCGTATGGTTAACAAGTGTTCCTTCGTGGAAGAAAGCAGCGGTAGACAGCCGCATATTCATGAAGAACCGAATCAGGATCGCTGTAAGAAAGAGAGACAATATGGAGTGGTATTGCGAGTGGAATCCACGCGCAAAGGCAAAAATAGAAAAAGATCCATCAGCTTATGATGATGATTCTTTTTATGATTTCAAGCATTGGTATGTTGCTGTGGAGCCGATTCCGATGAGTGATGTTTTACGGATTGAGGACCTTGTAACGCAGGAAGTCCTTTATGAGGCTGAAGATGCTAAATATGAATAAATTTTGAGCCATACATACTTGACTTGAGGGAAGAGAACGTGGAAAATACGAAGTAGGAAGGTCATACCGAGGTGTGATGAGAAAACTTTGGTTTTCAGATATCCTTTAAGAAAAGTAAAAATCAGGGACGGTCGGAAGCGGTTGTCCCTGGTAAAAGGAAAGAGGGAAGGTTTATGAGAAAAAATTGTCCGCTCTGTTGGAGCCTGGCAGAGTTCTCTGACGGTAATATCCTTGAAGATAATGAAATTATCTGGGATTTCATACAATGCCCAGTATGCGGCAGAGTTGAAGTCTCAGGAGCTAATGATGACATTAAGAGATTCAATAAAAATCATCTGCTGTCGTACCTAGTACATAATGGGATTCACAAAGCGAAAGACTATCGTTATTATACCACAAGATCCAAGGAATGGTGTGACAAATGGAAGGAAGAGTTTGACCATGGTAATAAAGAGCATGGAAGACCCATTCATCTATCACCGGAAATTGTAGAGAATTGGTATCCTAAAACAATTTCTGAACGAGTTGATCTCATTTTAAAGTATATTGCAGAGAATGCATCGCATATGGGAAATTATATTCGGTATGGCGGTGATAACAGACTATATAGTGCTTTATTTGTGGATCAATATGAAATGGGTGTTATAGGTGAACAGAAAATATATGCGCCAGATGTTGAGAGCCAATTTAAGTTTATAATAGAATACTTAAAGAAAAAGGAATATATTAATATCTCTATGAATGGCAAAGAACCATCATCGCATGATAGCATAGCGTTGACAGTAGAAGGATATTCCAGAGTAGAAGAACTGGAACGATCTAATTCTAAGGGACGTGAAGTCTTGGTTGCAATGAAGTTTGGTGAGGATACAAATTGCCTGAGAGCAGCCATCAAAAAAGGCATTGCAGACGCAGGATACATACCGATCCTCATTGACGAAGTGCAACACAATGATTTCATCACGCCAGAGTTACTTAGCCATATAAGGAACAGTAAGTTCGTTGTGGTAGATCTTACTCATCAGAACAACGGAGCATATTTTGAGGAAGGATATGCTATGGGATACGGTAAGCAAGTAATCCAGCTGTGCAAGGCGGATGTGACACTTCATTTTGACATTGCACAGAAGAATACTATTATCTGGAAGACAGAGAATGAGATACCGGAACGATTGAAGAACCGTATCTTAGCCACGATTGATTAAATTTTAGGCTGTACGCCTTAGATGAAATCAGCTATAATAGAGTTACGGATTGAATTGATTCAAGACTCTTTGTTCTCGTCCCACTAAGACCCATCCAAGTGTCCGAGTGAAAAAGAACATAAAA
>ERZ791821.1252-NODE-1252-length-14495-cov-3.579017_pt1 | contig 14495 bp, 12 predicted proteins | sample MGYA00510300_ERZ791821 | MGnify/ENA primary metagenome ERZ791821 (study PRJEB30046, sample SAMN00792034) | human gut metagenome | study: EMG produced TPA metagenomics assembly of the A metagenome-wide association study of gut microbiota in type 2... | reverse complement strand
GAAAACTGTATATAATTTCTTTTAAGACATCAAAAAAAGCGATACTTATCCCATTTACTGTATTTTCATCTGGAAACGAATGACCTAATACAACAAGTAAAATACCTATTCCTTTTGCTATATCTAAATATTTTTTTCTATTTGCAACCATAATCACACAACCTCACTATTAAATAAACTCTTTTGTAGCAATATAAAAAAGTAAATTGCTAAAATAGCTTCGGGGATAAAGAGCGTTGATTCAAAGAAACCGTATACCAAAGCTGTTACAATAAATCTCCACTCAGAAAACTCACAAATAACAAGTGCTCTACGCAATATAAATAAAAGGAATATAAATCCCATCAAGCCAAATGCAGAAAAAAACATCACAAAGGAATTGTCTAATAATTGTTCGTTCAGGCCAACTATATAATTCCAATAAGTAAAAGTATCCATTCCACGAGCTATGATAGATGCTCTGTATGTCAATAATTGATCGATTACAGGAAATATCTGAATAATTTTTCCTGCCAACAAAAAAGCTCCTGTAAATACTGATATTAAAACCAAGAACAAACGGCTAACTATTCCTCTCACTTTGTCTGTTCTCTTAAAAAGCCAAGTAATAAAAATAAAAAATACAAATGCATAAAATGCGGATCTAGTATTAGTTAAATAGAATAATCCGATTGAACTCATACATATGAAGACTTTAATCACGACTTTATCCTTGTATCGGTCATACAAAAGCAAGAGTAATGGAAAATATAATAATGATGATTGATTTATATTTTTAAATCCCAAGTAGTGCCTTATTCTTCCAAACGCTGTGGATACTTGATCTGGAAGTATGTGTGTTAAAAGCAGTATTACCCATAAGATGTTAACAGATACTAATATTTTCAATAAATTCGTCTTCACATGTTCTATATCATCCTTTCTTAAATAAAATGAAATCAGATATAAAACAAGAACATTTAATGCCACTGATTGCGAAAAAATAAAATAATATATAATACATAGTGGAACAATAATTATATCATATATACTTATTTTTACTTTCCGCACAACAAAAAAGTTTAAGAGAAGAATACCAATAGCAACATACCTCATTGTATCTGTATTAATTATCTGTAAATTAGTCGTCGAAAAAAATAAATTTACAGACAAAAGAAGAATGCTAAGATACGCTATTCCTATCTGTACTTTGTTTTGACTATTAATCTTCTCTCTCATTTTAGTATCTCCCAATATAATAATCATTGTTGAAACTACTATTTTACAATAGTTTACATTTAGATAAAATCATAGAATAAGGTATTGTATTTCCATCATAAAGATTTATCCAATTATATTATTAAATATTTTATATTCAATCCAGATGCCCCTAAACATGAGATTAATCATTAATTATTCTGCATCACATGTCTAAACATCTCTTTATGACCCTTTACTGCACCATCTTCTATAACTTTTCGTTTATAATACTCAATTGTATTATTCGACAATTCACCAAAGGCTTGTTTATCTAACACAGCGATTTTTTCTATCGCTGCAACAAAAGCATCTTCGTCTCCTAAGTCACACACATATCCTGCCACATTATCCAGATCATCCCACGGAGTTGTTCCTTTACTTAATATTACAGGGCAGCCATTTGCCAATGACTCTGCTATAACATGACCATAATTTTCATTTATTGTCGGGAACAAAAAGCAATCATATTTCTTAAAAGTGTTACCTACTTCATCTGGTGTAAGCACACGGCAATAATTTAATATCACATTAGACGGTGCATTTTTGCCAATTTCCTCGCACTCATTCCAATAATCCTGTGACTCTTTTGGTCCATAGACATCAAAAATAACCTTATAATTTTTAACTTTGGCAGCTACTTCCACGGCAAATTTCAAGTTTTTCACTTCGTGAATTCGTGATATAAATACAATTCGAATCTCTCCCGAATTTTTCTCATAATCCACTCTGTAATCCTCTGGCATTACCGGTATATTTCTTACATATGAAATTCTATCAGTCGGAGCACCAATATAATGCTCTAAACCTTCAAATTCATCATCGCTGGTGGCATGAAACCATGCTCCCTTATAAAATCCCAAATGTCTGGCAAAAAATAAATATGGCAATTTTTTGTACGCTTTTAGATTCGTTACTCTATCTCGACTAACTTCTCCACGTGGCGAAAACAAAACCGGAAAATTCAATTTTCTACTCAATCGCATTGTGTAAAGTTTAATTTCCGGATGAAGGATACCAGAAAACCACACCAAATCTGGTTTGAGATCAGTAAAGAGTTTTTCAAGATGTTTCATATTAAAATCAAAATATTTATCAGGAACGTACAAAACCTTCGCCTTACCGACCTGATTCCATCCTTTTTGAATATTAGGAAAAACGGCTGTGTCGCCAAAATCATGGTCTAACGCAACAATATAAAACTGAAATTCATCGCTACACGCTTCAACTGTATTTCTTATACTTGTAACTGGTCCGCCACACCTCTTAGAAGGCAAATACCAACCATTAAAAATCAATATCTTTTTCATTCCGCCACCTCTTATTATAAATTACTTATCATTGTTTCAAATCGACGTTCAAACACAGCCTTGCTGAAGTGCTTTTCATACAACTGTCTGGATGATTGTTTCATCTTTCTTACTTCATCTGCCGAAACCGCACATATGCATTCTACGACAGTATCTATACTATTCCAATCAACATTAAAGCCGCATACACTGTTTACCACAAAATCGTGCGTGTCACCTGAAATATTATTTATTAGCGGTAATCCCGCCTCAAAATAATCTATACTTTTCATGGTCATTCCAACACACACTGTATCTTTCATAATATTAAAAGCAAAACTACATCTACTGTATATTTTAGATTTTTCAGTTTCATCATACACTATCCCATGATAATCAACATCAACATTCTCATCACTCAACTTAGAAATTAGAGCCTGCCGTTGCTCTCCATCGCCAATAATGTGAACGATTATCTTTTTCTTTGCAGCTATTTTTTTTGATATTTCTGCTATTAAATCAATGTCAATTATATTATTGATAGATCCAACATAAACCACTTCTAGGCATTCATTCGAAATCTGTTCTTCTATTAATTCTGTTTTATTTTGTTCTTTACATAAATATATTGTTTCGCCCCTGGTTTCTTTTGCATTGGATATTACTAACTTTTTAAACAACTCACATTCAAAAATTGTAAAATCTGCCTTTACAATATATTTATCCCTTAACAAAGCCCATATTTTCATTGGAAGTTTTAATAAAACTTCTTTTTTTCCGCTAATTGGCATTGTCTCAGGCCACATATCGCCAATTTCAAATATGAGTTTTGCTCCATTAAATTTGTTTTTGTTTACTGCAAAATACTTAAAAAGGAAATTAGGTGGTCCACTAACATATAATAAATCAGGCTGTAATTGCAATGCTCTTTTTACGCTTTTCTTTGCAAATACTCTATGTGACTGAATTCTTGAAAGTGATATGTTCCGTTTGTATTCCGGCACATTTAGCAGTTCCAACCCTTTTCGATTATTTTGATATTTTTTCTTATTTCTGTGATCAAAATCAGAAGAAATAATCTTTACATTATAACCGTTTTTCTGAAAATACTCCTCTACAAATCTAATCCTAACATTGTAACTATAATTATAGAACGGCGTTACTATCACTGCTTTTTTCATATTTTTATTCCATCTCTACCGTTATTTTTCTCATTGCATCAATACACATTTGAGATGCCTCTTCTGCGTTATCTCCTTGTGCAATCACAAATCCCATTCTTGCTGTACTACTGTCAATCTGTGTTATTGTTTCACCGACACCATGAACAATGCTTACTTGCTGGATTCCTTTCATGCAATTAGCATTTTCAACACCAACTATATTCTTTATAACTCCCGGTGTTTGATGAAAATACCTTATAGCACTACCCCTAGAAAATTTAGGAACTATATCTGGCTTTTCTCCTAATGCAATCTTAATGCAGCACTCTACCATATTAACTCCTGTCGACAACGGAACCAAATGCGTAGTAATACAATCTCCACCTAATCTTGCACCAAGTTCTACAATCTTCGGGCCCCTTTGCGTCACAATAATTTCAGTATGTGATGGTCCATTTGTAATCCCTAACGCTTTATTAGCTGCTATAGCCACTTCTTTTATCTGATCATCTATTGCCTCAGAAAGTCTTGTAGGCTGCGTATGTCCCATCTCCACAAAATGCGGTGCACCCGTTGTTATCTTGTCAGTAATCTGAATAACATTGCATTCACCATCAATTGTAAGTGTTTCAACACTTACCTCTGGTCCTTCCATACATTCCTCAACCACAACATCTCCATTCCTTGAAAACTCTTTACTGTACTTATAAGCCTCTTGAACCTCTGACAAATTATCCCGACTGTCAAGTTTAAAAATACCTCTGCTACCAGAATTATCAGCAGGCTTAACAATAACCGGAAATTGCAACGATAGGATAGCATTCTCATATTCCAACTCATTTGAAACTTTATAAAATTCTGGAATCGGTACATTATGTTTTTTAAGGGCTTTTCTCATTTCAGCTTTATTTGTTGCTTTCAGAGCCGTATCATCGGTTATACCAACAAGACCTAACTCTTTTGCGACTGCAGCCACAGTTCTCATTGGCATATCACTTGCCAATGTCATAACACCATCTACTTTATGTTTTTTTGCAACTTCTACAACCGCTGGAATATTTATTGTACTTATTATTTCAGGAATAACACCTTCAATCTGCAGTCCTACTGCTTTTGGATTCATATCGACGCCAACAACTTGTAATCCTAACTCTAAAGCCTTTTCAATAGCCGGAACCTGAAGGATACTTGCACCTAAAATCATTATTTTTTTATTCATCATTTCATCTCCGAAATATTCTCTGTTTTACTTCCATCTTCATTGAGAACATAAGCATTGTCTGTTGTTGCATCCGCTCTATTAACGTTTTTATGTCCCAGAACTGTAATAATAGTCATAAAGATAATCTTTATATCAAACCAGAGCGACAAATGCTTAACATAGTAAATATCATTTTTCAATTTTTCTTTTGTTAAAACTGAATTTCTATTCACAGCCTGATTATATCCGGTAACTCCAGGGCGAACTCTAAGAATAATTTTTTCTTCATCTGTGTACGCAGCTGATCCTATAGGCGTATCTGGACGAGGACCGATAAAAGTCATATCACCTTTAAAAATATTAATAATTTGTGGCAGTTCATCTATACTTGTTTTTCTTGCAAATTTTCCAAACTTAGTTACACGAGGATCATCGTCTCCGTTATATGTGGATCCATCTTCAAGACGTATATCTGGTGCATTTACCTTCATGGAACGCAATTTAAACATCTTAAATGTTTTTCCATATCTTCCTGTTCTATTGGCCATATAAAATATCGGTCCATGGTCTTCCTTCTTAATAAATATTGAAGAAACACCTATCACAATTCCAACTGGAATCAACAATATTGTAGAACAAACTATATCGAAAGTTCTTTTTATAAATCTATAAACTATATTTCCCGCAGGTTTCATATTATTTGACATAGTGAAATAACTCCTGATATTTATTAGTATCTAAATCTTTTTTATAATCTATCATCATTGTTCTGAAATCTGCATACGATGGCACGAATCCAAAGTCCCTCTTTGCTTTTTCCATAGAAAACAAATATGATGGTGTATTATTAACCACTTCCGGTCTATAGGTAATTTTAGATTTTTTCTCCTTACTCGGAGCCCACAGTTCTGCAATAACCTCTGCCTGTTCCTGCAGTGTGACACCACGACCAGATGTCATATTATACAGTCCATATGTATGCTCACTTTTCATAGCCAAATAATACGCATGAGCTACATCTTTAACATATACAACATCACGGCTAAGATTTGGATCACCAAAGATACAAATATCATCCCCAACTGATGCGTTATCGATAAATATTTTCAATCCTGATTTCTTTAACGCTCCATTAATGTAAAGGCTATCGTGAGGCCCCACCCCATATACTGGTGGAAATCTAAACCAAGCATTTTTCATTTCATGCTGCTGATTATAATACTCCATAGTATCATTGGCAGCATTCTTCGAAAATACATACACCGCATGATCACCTGTATATATGAAATCTCGCGGCTCATCCTCTGTAATTACTTTCTTTCCCCATGCACCTCTAACATCTGCATATGAACAGTTAGAAATAATTCTATTTATTCCATTTTTTCTACAATATTCAAGCACATTAATTGTTCCGATAGTATTAACAGCAAAATATTCATCTGCATTTTCATCTTCATCCAAATTAACTTGTGCATTGGCTGGAAGCAAACCACTCAGGAGAATCACTCCATCTATACCTTTCTTCGGAAGCTGTTCAAAATCCTCCTTTTGGGTTAAATTTAAGTTAATGTATTGAACTCCAAGTTTATCGTAGTGTTCTTTAAACTTATTATTTCTGCCAGTAACAATTACCTGTTCTCCTTGTTTTAAGAACTCGGCAACAGTATAAACGCCAATAAAACTGGATGCTCCGATAATGATATACATGTAGTCTTCTCCTTTCTGTCATTAGATTCTACTTAAATATATTTCTTCACGATTTCACTATAGTTATCAATCACATATTCCACTTCTTCATCCGTCAGCTTTGTATGAAGTGGCAATGTGATTTCATTTGCAAAATGTGCATAAGCATTCGGATAGTCCTTAATATCAAATCCCATATTCTTATAAGCAGTCATCATCGCTAATGGTTTATAATGCACATTACAAGCAATTCCTTCTTCAGCCATCTTCACAATAATTTCCTGCCTCTGTTCCAATGAAATTCCAGGAACTCTTGTAATATATAAATGTCCTGATGACTGATGGTCTTCTGCATAATGATTCAAAACTTCAATTCCAAGTGGTTTGAATGCTTCATCATACTTTCTAATAATTTCTTTTCTTCTTGCAAGTAATCCTTTATATCGTTTCATCTGTGCAAGACCGATTCCTGCAGTCACATCTGTCATATTACATTTATACCATGGTCCTACAATATCATACTCCCATGCTCCAAGCTGAGTCTTCGCCAATGCATCTTTTGACTGTCCATGAAGTGATAACAACTGATACTGATGATATATCTCTTCATTATCAATTCCATCAATATTCTTCCAGGCTACCGCGCCACCTTCTGCAGTTGTAAAGTTTTTAACCGCATGAAAACTGAAATTAGAAAAATCAGCGATGCTTCCAACCGGTTTGTTTTTCCATGTAGCCCCAAATGCATGTGCCGAATCTGCCATCACTACAACTCTTCCGATTGCCTTTTGTAATTCATTAGATGGATGGAATAAATGTTTCTTACTTTCTACGACTGAAAAAATTCGATCGTAATCACACGGAACGCCACCCAGATCAACCGGAATAACTACTTTTGTTTTTTCTGTAATCGCATCTGCCAGTTTATCATAATTCATTTCCAATGAATCATCCTGAACATCTACCATGACCAACTTAGCACCTACATGGCATACTACTGATGCTGTAGCCGTATATGTATAAGCTGGTACGATTACTTCGTCACCCTCCGTTACACCCAGTAGTCTTAAAGTCATCTCTGCACATGCTGTCTGAGAATTCAGGCATACAGCCCTGCTTGTTCCACACAGTTCTGCCACTTGACGCTCTAACTCTTTCGTCTTCGGTCCTGTTGTAATCCATCCTGATCTTAATGCTTCTGCAACCTGTTCGACTTCTTCTTCTGTTATATCCGGTGGTGAAAATGGAATTTTCATAATCTATACTTCCTTTCTATTCTCATTAAAACAATGCAACTTTCATTCCTTTTTTCGGATTTTCTTCATTTTCTCTATGTTGTTTTTTAAATGCCGTCTTATTTACTTCTTCCGGCGTCTTAAACGTCGGAACAACCTTTCTCAACACTTCTCTCGCTTTCGAGTCATCATCCGTAGCACAGGCTTCCTTCAACATTGCAAGTTTATCATCAATCTCTTCTGCGCTGAGTGCCGAATCTCTCTCGATAAAAATCATACTGTTCTCCGTCTTATCCAGTTCTTCTGTCTTTACCAACAACTCTTCATAGAGCTTTTCTCCCGGACGAAGCCCTGTCTCAACAATCTCAACCCCCTGTACCCCGGATAACCGGATCATATTCTCGGCAAGATCCATGATCTTCACAGGTTTTCCCATATCAAGTACAAACAGTTCACCATTCTGTGCCATTGCTCCACTCTGCAGTACCAGCTGAGACGCTTCCGGTATCGTCATAAAATACCGAATGATTCTCTTATCTGTGATCGTCACAGGACCGCCATTTGCAATCTGTCTTTTGAACAGCGGAATCACCGATCCCGCACTTCCAAGCACATTGCCGAATCTGGTTGCACTATACTTTACATTTCCATGTGTACTTGCACTCTGTACGATCATTTCACACATACGCTTTGTGGCACCCATGACATTCGTCGGATTGACTGCCTTATCCGTAGATACCATCATAAATCGTTCTGCGCCATATTCTTCACATAATTCCACCATGTTTTTCGTTCCAAATATATTGTTTTCAATCGCCTCAATGCAATTATGCTCCATCAATGGTACATGCTTATGCGCAGCGGCATTAATTACGATCTGTGGATGATACCGTTCGAATATTCTTGCCATCGCCTTTCGATTCGTAATTGACGCAATCTCAACCTGTAACTTTAATTTCCCTTTGTAAGCAATTTTCAGTTCCTGCTGTACATCATAAGCACCATTTTCATAGATGTCCAGAATAACCAGCTGTTTCGGCTGCATCTTAGCCATCTGACGGCAGAGCTCCGATCCGATCGAACCGCCGCCACCGGTAATCAATACTACTTTATCTTTATAATATGCATTCGTCTGTTCATCTGCAACTATCAGCGGCTTTCTAAAGAGTAATTCCTCAATGTCGAACTCTCTCAGATATCTTTTCCCTCCGGCAGCATGCATCGTCGGATAATCATAGATTTTCACTTTATAGCCGGCATTCTTATAATAATCATACAGCTCTTTTCTCTTTTCTGTCTCCATAGACGGAATTGCAAAGATAATCTCCTGCACTTCATAATCATCCAGCTTCGATAATGTTGCATCCGTTTCCGACCATACAGGAATCCCCTGAATCTCACGTCCTACTTTTTCTTTATTAATATCGATAAAGCATCTTGGAACGTAGGATGCCTGCTCGTTATTCCGCAGTTCTTCTGCAAGACCGACACCTACGCGGCCTGCACCGATAATCGCAATTTTGATTTTCTGGATTTCTTTTTCACGTCCTGCATCAATTCCCGAGAATATCTTCAGAAGCACCGCCCAGAATCTACCCTGTATATCATTACTGTTCCCACATTTATATGCATAGCGGTACAACATACGTATCGTTAATGCTCCAAGCAGATCTACACTTACAAGAGAAAGCATTCTTGCAAAAGTAATGCTTTCAACAGGAAGAAGAAATTCTATGATCATATAGAGCACACATGCTATTCCATCTGCAAAGATCAGGCGCATATAGCACTGGATGCCTCCATATCTCCACACCTGTCCATATATATTTCCAAGCAGGCGGATGCCAAATATGCACACCATAGATATACCCATTTGTTGAAGTATGCCTGTATATGATAATTTATCATTTCCTCCGTAAAGCCGCAGCAATAATATTGCCGACAATAAATATATCAATATATCATAGTAGACCAACATCCACCGAATATGAACCTTTTTCTTCTCCTGTATTTTCATAACCTGTTTCTCTTTTCCTATACTATTTCTCTGTTAATACTTTTTGCATCTTATCACTTACATTTGCTACCACCGCTTCATCCGGCCACATCACATACAACAGCTGCGATCCCGACGAATAACAGGCCTGTGTATCACCCGTTCCAGAAGCCGCCTGAGATTCAATCTTCCAGCTTGCTCCGTCATTAAGCTGCATGTTGATGAACTTCGCCATCTCATCCGATGTCATATTGGTCTCCACACAATCACTGACTGTTGCCAGAATCTCGTTAGCACTCTTAATGATTGCCGGAGAGGTAGCCTTCTGAATAATTGCAGTCAACACTGCCTCCTGGTCTTTACCACGCTGGTTGTCTCCCTCAGCAAAACTGTGACGCTCTCTTGAGAACATCAGTGCCTGTGCTCCATTCATATGATTCACACCCTTATGGTAACTATATCCGCCAGCTTCGAACTCCACTTCCGAATTCACATCCACACCGCCAAGCGCATCCACGATCGTCTCCAGCGAAGTAAAATTCACTCTTGCATAGTAACTAATGTCAATTCCATACAGATTTTCCAGCGTCGCCATAGAAGCATCCACTCCATAGATACCCGCATGTGTCAGCTTATCCCTTGCATCACCTGATACATCCGGGATCGTAACATAATAATCTCTCGGTGTCGTTGTAAGCAGGATCTGCTTCGTATTCGGATTCACCGTCATAATAATATTCACATCACTTCGGCTGTTCGTCGTAATAGGGCCAGCCACATCAATACCGCTGATAAACACATTGAACGGTTCCGTCACATCTGCTTTCTTCTCGCTTTTTACCTTCGTCTTAATTCCGTACTGATACAGAATCTTGACCTTCTCCGAGAACCCCTCAACCGACTCATCGATCATACTCATATACCCCTCATTGAACACCGCTGCATCCACATTTCCATTCAGAAGTGCATTTGCCTCATCCGTCAATGATTCGTATTCTTCGGTCTTCACGTCTTTGCCGACTTTCTTCTCGATGTCCCTGATCATCTTATCGGTATTCTTCTGATCCACTGCCGTCTGATAGCCGAACCGGTAATCCTCGGCATCCTCGATGCTCTTCGCAGAATCACCTTTCTTCACAACCACGACCATGTTATCCGTCTTGTAGGTGGCTCCGCCGACTTTCTTAAGTACATCATCGGTCTTCATCATTCCCATGATGATCACCGCCAGTATGACCGTCATCAGGAGACTGATGATCATCCCCGTATAGCGCAGTACCTTATTCTTCGGATACTGCAGGATATGTGTCGCACCAAAGAGTACTGCCAGTGCCCCGATCAAAAAGATCAGGTACTTCTTCGGCAGCATCCCGCTGCCTGCCACAGTCACGATGCAGATCACCGATACCAGAAGCTGGATCAGTGTGATCAGTTTGCCTATCAGGTTCTTTCTTTCCATTTCCAGAAGTCTCTGTCTCATATCATTCATCCTTTGTCTGTTACTGTACAGTCAGCGTAAATGTGATCGGATCTGAGGTATTACCGTCACTGTCCTGTACGTAATACTGTAATGTATAGGTTCCTGCCCGGTTCACATTGTAATTACCGTCAATATGAAGTCCGCGGAACAAGGTGTCTCTGTCGTCTTTGTCGTCCACTGCATCGATCACTTCATTCAGTGCATTGAATGATGTGCCTCTGGCTATCGTCTTCGCATCTTCGGCAAGCTTCATTGCCGGGCGTGTACCGTTTGGCTGCAACGCCTCACTCTGCTGGTCTGCTGCCGCTGCATCCTGTGCGGTCTCTTCTGCCTTCTTTTCTTCAGCGGTCTTCTTTGCCTTTGCTTTTTTGGATTTCTTCTTCGTCTTCTTTTCCGACTTTTCATCCGTCTTCTGCGTTGTATCTTCCGAAGCCGTATCCTGTGCGGTCTCTTCTGCCGCATCACTGTCTTCTGCTGCCTGATAGGTCACTTCCCGGCTCGCTGTTCCTACATTTTTCGCCTTGTCTGTGACACCGTAATAGACAGCTGCCTTCTTCTTACTGACCGGCACGACCTTTTCTACGAACACCTCACTGGTCAGGTCTCCGTCTTTCTCATCCTGTGCCGTCACGCCTTCCAGAAGCTTTCCGTAGTCTTCTCCTTCTGTATAGGCAATCTTCTCACTCTGGTCTACTTTTATCTCCGGTGCAGTGCGGTCCTGATTCTTATAAGTCATATATCCTGCACCTGCCAGTGCTATACATCCGGCCGTCAACAGGCCGGTAACCACGCGCTGGTTCATACGCTCACCCTCTATTTCTTTCCGTTTTCTCCGTAATTACCATAGTAATTACCGTAGTATTTACCATAATACTTGTTCTGTTTCATATCTACTTTATTCAATACCACGCCGAGGATCGGGCAGTCTGCCTTCTCCAGCTGTTCTTTTACCACTCTGGCGAACTTGTAGCTGATCGTCTTCGCTGAGATAACCATCACGGATGCATCTGAATTTTTCGCAATGATTGCTGCATCGATGACGTTTCCAAGCGGCGGTGCATCGATGATCACATAATCATACGCCTGTCTTGTACCGTCAAGGAATGCTTCGAATCTTCTGCTGCCGAGCAGTTCTGCCGGGTTCGGCGGAACCGGTCCTGCGAACGTCACGAAGAGATTCGATTCCTGTGTTCTTAAGATCACTTCTTTTACGTCAGCCTGTCCGGAGAGGAAGTGTGTCAGTCCCTTCACTTCTCCTGTGACTCTGTGCCGTCCCACCAGGACGGATTTTCGAAGGTCTGCATCCACGAACAGGACTCTCTTGCCGCCTTCTGCGAGGGACGCTGCAAGTCCCATCGTCACGGTACTCTTTCCTTCGTTCGGTGTACAGCTTGTGAATACGATCACTTTCTTATCTGATCCGGAGAATTCGATGTTGGTACGAAGTGTCTTGTATGCTTCGTTGCTCCGGTAATCTTTCGTTAGATTCTTTAATACTATCTCTGCCATGTCCTTCTCCTATCTTCTGCTTTTTACAGCATTTCTTGATTCTCTCTGCTGCTTTGCCCTCTTCGGTGCGCTGCTTCCTTCCTGGATCGGGATGGAAGTCAGTACATTCAGTCCGAGGTACTTTTCTACATCATCCGGAGTCTTGACCGTATCATCTAAGATGAAGATCAGTACAACGAATCCCATAGAGATGACCAGTCCGAGCAGTGCGCCGAGCATCATGTTCTTCTTGACATTTGGGGAAGACGGGCTGGTCGGAAGGTTTCCTTCTTCTACAGTATTGACAGAATCCGCATTCATGATCTCTGTGATCTGTACGCTGACTGCTTTTCTGAGTGTGTCTGCGATCTGCTTTGCTTCTTTCGGATCATCGTCCGTCACACTGATGCTCATGATACGCGTGTCGGTCGGTGTCTCTGTGGTGATCATGCCTTCCAGTTCTTCCGGCGTTACATCAAGCTTCAGCTTGGAGATGGTCTTCTCCAGTACCGGGCGGCTCTTTACCAGTTCCATGTAGTCCTTCGCCAGCATGCTTCCTGTCTGTAAGTCTGTGTAAGTTGCGTTTGCTGAGGTGTCGTTATTCTTCGCCATAACGAAGAGTTTCGTCACTGACGTGTACTTCGGTGTCACGAACATCTTCGTTCCAACGAACGCTACCAGTGCCATGAATACCGCAGACAGAATAATTATCGTCTTCTTTGCCCATAAGGCACTGAATAATTCCATCAGATCAATGGTAACTTCGTCATCCTGAATCTCCTGATTCATCATTCCATAATTTTCTCGGCTCATCTTAATCTCTCTTCTTCAGCATACTCTTGGCATTGCTGTAGAATATCCTCCTTGTATAATCTTCTCCGTATCGTTTCTCTACGTGAGCGGCCGCCTTCTTCATCTTCGGCGGTCTGTGCTTTGTATCGTGTGCATCGGTTCCGACGCAGAATACCAGGTCGCGGTTCATCAGTTCTTCGATGAATTTCCTGATCTTACGTCCGGATCCCCCGGTGATGCTGTCTGCGTTTACCTGCAGGTTCACACCCATATCGTACAGTTCTTCCGCAAGTTCTACATCTTCGGCGATGCAGTGATAGCGCTCGACGTGCGCCAGTATGACTTCGTATCCTGCGAACTGCAGCTGCTGGATCCCCTGTCTGATGTAGCTGTATGTCTGTGAGGGCGGAAATTCTACCAGTACATACTCTCTGCGGTTCATCGAAAGGATCTTTCCTTCTTTTAATTTGTCTGCAACATCCTGTCCGAAATAGACTTCCGTTCCAAGGTATACCCGGAAACGTTCGTCGATCTCGTGTGCTGCTTCGCGCACAAGCTTTGCCTTTTCACGGAGCTTCTCCGTCGGCGCCTTTCCGCGGTGCGGATGGTGGTGAGGGGTTGCTATGATACACCGGATTCCTTCTGCGTATGCGATCTCAAGCATCTTCTTCGTCTCGGCAAGGTCTTTCGCTCCGTCGTCGACTCCCGGCAGGATGTGGCAATGCATATCTATGTAACATTCTTTCATCTGGTGGTTACTCCTTTATTCTCTGCTTTTTCATCGGTTTCTTATAAGTTTGAATAAATTCATTATATCTTTTTCTTCTCTGCGCATATTTTTGCGCACCAAAATACCCCCCCCCCGGTATTCTTATCAGTTCATACCAATGGAAGGAAGCCTATCTCCCAACCACTTCGTATATTTATAC
>ERZ791821.1237-NODE-1237-length-14716-cov-13.807585_pt1 | contig 14716 bp, 18 predicted proteins | sample MGYA00510300_ERZ791821 | MGnify/ENA primary metagenome ERZ791821 (study PRJEB30046, sample SAMN00792034) | human gut metagenome | study: EMG produced TPA metagenomics assembly of the A metagenome-wide association study of gut microbiota in type 2... | reverse complement strand
CTGCTAACCCTCGTAAAACACTAAATATTTAATGATAATATATAATTATCAATCATTTTTGTTCTTATCTCTATATTACCCTAATTTTCATTAATATACAAGCTATTTGTGTATATTGCATATATTTTTAACACACAATCAGTATATAAACATATACTACCAGTTACTATTTCCAAAGCAAATAGTAATCATCAGGATTAAAAATATTAGCGGTAATATAATGGATATAATATATATTATAAACATATAAGATTGACTGTATTGAAAAGGAGAAGGCATCATGCAACCAGATTCTTTAGGAAAGAAAATACGACGTTTACGAATCAACAATTGTTTATCTCAGGCTCGCTTAGCCGAGGTCGTTGATGTTTCAACTAATTACATCGGACAGATTGAGCGTGGTGACCGTACCCCAAGTTTAGAAACGACTATTGCATTATGCAATGCTTTACACGCAAGTGTGGATTATGTTGTATCTGATGATATTTCCACCAGAGATGATGAAATTATGACAGATATCCGGGCACAGCTTGTAAAACTTACTCCTGATGAGAAACAATATTTTTATCATATGATCGTAGGCTATATCCAATTAAAGGGGGAAAATGCAGCAGCAAAGACTCTGCTCGCAGCCAAAAAGGAGCTTTGACGAGGGCTCCTTTTCCAGTTCTATATACAATTTGAATCTGCCTCCATCTGCTTCAAAATATTTTTCAATCGATTTAGCAGATCATCATATGTCATAATATCTACAATATTCTTATGCTGTCTTTTTATTATTTCGAAATCAAAAAGCTGTTCCTTTGTCAATCCCCTGCTCCTTCCCAAAAGCAAAATTCCCTGTGGATTCACTACTTTAATTTCTAATCCTGCCGGAAGATCACCTGCAATTTTATCTCGTATTTTTTTTGCACGCGCCTCTCCTTCATGATTTAAAATGTATACATACTTCTCTATCTGAACAATCGCCCCTTCTAAATCTTTTCCAGCCACATAATTATTTCTATATTCCGTAGACGAAACAACTTTTTGGTTATTAGGCTTTTTTATTTCCAGAAGATCAACAAATCCAGAAGAATCTACCAGTATAAAATCCGGTTTTTTCGAATGACGGCCATCCTTTCCAATCTCAATTTCTCGGAAACTGGCTATGTACTTAGGATAAAGCACACATATTATTTCATAAATTTTTCCCTGCCAGACCTTTTCTGAATATGGTTCAGGATCTGCAAGCATCCTTTCAAGATTCTCAAATGCTTTTCTGTACATTTCGTAGCCCATCAACTTAATGCACTGATTATCGACTAATGAAAAATGAGTTTCCTTTTTCTCAAGGTATTTTTCATAAGACTCCTTGTGTTTCCACACTCCCTCTACATAATTGGATAACAGGTACGCGATCCGAGCATTCACATATTTGTTAACTTCATAAGCATTCGGAAATATTTCTACCAATCCAAGAAAAGCACTGCCCGGCAAATGATTCTCTATCCCATCATCACTTTCAACAATATAAAGCTTTTTTGAGATTAAATTATCCAGTCTCCTCATAATCGAATTATGAGGATATGTAATAAACCATTTATCTGTGATATCCAAACATTTATCTACATATATAGAATTTTCAATATTAAATACCTTCTTATCAAGGACGTAATATGCACCTTCTGTACCTGCAATCCGAAAGCAAATATACTCCTCTTCTTCATTAACCTCAATAAGATTGTCTTGAGTCACCCAAAATGTTCCCTTAATCAACGTTCCATACGCAATGTTCCTCACAATCTCATCATAATTAATGCTTGGGGAATAATACACTAGTAATCTATTTTCTTCTTTCTTTACCCTAATCGTTTTTTCTGACATTTATTTTTCCTCGGATGCTTCTAATATTATTTCATCAAATCCTGCTGATCAGGCTTGTAATTCTCTACACTTATTCTATAACTATATGTATTGTTTTATCAAGCAATTTGTGTCTTATTGGGTATAAAAGAATAATTTTTGAGCATAACATAGCAGATATTCTAAATTCCGTGTACGATATATTAAAATCATAAACAAAGGAGAATTTCTACAATGAATCACTTACAGAATCACATTGACAACTATCTAGTACACTGCCAAACGCAAAAACGACTAGATGCAAAGACATTAAAAGCGTATCGAATTGACTTACGCCAATTTTCCGAACAAATTTCCATAACAGAATCCACAGAGCTTACCCCTGCTGTTCTGGAAACATATATAGCAAAACTTCATCAACAATATGCTCCCAAAACTGTAAAACGAAAAATTGCTTCTTTAAAAGCATTCTTTCACTATCTCGAATATAGAGAAATAATCAGCCAGAATCCATTTAATAAGCTTCAAATAAGATTTCGTGAACCAGTCATACTGCCAAAAACAATTCCTTTACATTCTATAGAAACATTACTCAATGCAATGTACGAACAAAACCATAATGCTTCCAGCAGTCATAAAAAGAAAACAACGCTCCGGGATATAGCTGTTATTGAATTGCTTTTTGCTACAGGAATTCGAATCTCTGAGCTTTGTACAATACCATACCAGAATATAGATTTACAAAATAATGTTATTGTAATTAACGGAAAAGGTTCCAAACAACGTTTAATTCATATATGTGATGAAAATGTTATTATTTCACTAAACAAATACCATTCTGAATATACAAATGAAATACATTCATGCGGCTACTTCTTTGTAAATAACATTGGAAAACGTCTATCCGATCAATCAGTACGAGAAATGATCAATAAATACTGTCGTACTGCAAACATTCAACAACATATTACTCCTCATATGTTTCGACATTCTTTTGCCACACTGCTCTTAGAAGAAAATGATTTTAACCGCCGGTGGTTTTCATAATTCCAGCATTATGTTATCACCTTCCGTTTTCATTTCTGCTGATGAATTAAGTATATTTGATGAATTATTTCACTTTTATATGAATAGTATATTTAAAGAATAATTTTACAGCAGGTGAAATCATGTATTACCTGCTATAATTATCTTAATAAAATTACGCAAAAATTCCACGCAGGATTTTGATTGTAAAAAATTAGATAAGAAACTTTTAGACATATCAGCATGAAACAGTTGTTCCATATTGTAAAACAATCTCCCCCAATGTAGTTGTTCCATTGTTCTGTTTTCTAACAAAAAGTCTGAATTATAGATGATTTCATCTATATCATCTGCATTGAAATGGTATATTTTTTTCATCATTTCTTTTTTTGTTATTTCGCTATATCTTAAATAATTTTCTTTAAAGATACGTATGAGTCCTTTTTTTATAATAGGATGATCAAATTCTGCTATATTTTGTAGTGCACTATACCCTTCTTTCGGAAAGATACTTATCATTTGCCCTAATGCATGAACAATGCGAAGAATATCATCATATTTTCCTAAACTGCTCATGTATTTTGCCAAATCCCAATATATTTTCAAGTCCTTTCTGCCGCAATCCCAATCCGTTTGTTTAGTTATACTTTTAAATGGTGCAGTATAAAAATAAAAAGCAATCGGATTAAATCCATCCTCTGCTGATGTCAAGTAAGGACCAAATTTTTTTGAAAAATTTTGATTTTTGGGTTGACAACTAGTAAAATCCAACTTAGAACTTATTAACTTAAAAGTGCGTGCGTTATATTAACAGTATTAACACAAGTTCTCATATTTTATGTTCCCTTTCGATAAATAGCATCCAAACCATATAATTGTTTCAAATATGAAGTATCATTTTTCTAAATACTGCTTCATTGATAATAAATTAGGCTTTTTGGTTTCTGGATTCAATCCTATTTTCTGTGCATTTATGATTACAAACTCATCAATAATTTCATTCCAATAATTTATATAAAATATATTTTTATATCCTTTTAAATATTTTATTATTCTTTTGATATCATCATATTCATCTCCACAATGCAAAATTGCATCTGCAATTTTAAGTCTAATTTTGAAAGAATTTACATATTCATATTTCTTAAACTCTTGTTTTGGTTTCACATATGAAAGCACAAGCATCTTGTCAGTAAACTTCGTAAAAATAGCTTGCTTTTTAAAATTTAATATTCCATATGGAATAATCATAATTAGCCTATAACCCAATTCTAATAATGATACCGCAAGTTCTTCACTTTTTTTATTATTTAAACCTATTACAAACGCATACTTCTCTTTCCCCAATTCTTCTAATACTTTATAAATCGCAGAATACTCTCTTTCACTAAAGCTATTCCCACATATAAGACTTATTTTTGACAATTCTAAAAGTTCAACACATCCTTTACAATAAATTTCCTTTCCAAAAGTATCCACTAACTTTTCTGGATAACATTTATCAGATGGAAAAATTGTTTTCACATCATTTTTTTGTAATATACTCCCAAAATGAATATTGTCAAAATTTTTATTTGATGAACTAGGCTCAAATACCAGTATTTTTGCCTCAACCTCATGTAAATAATGGCAAATCATATCCTTAACTATATTCCAATCCAAACTACCATGCCCACATCCTAAAGCTGGTAATGTAACAATGGAGTCTTCCGAAACAGTTAGTAAATACTCTTTTAGCCAAACCAAATCTTTCTCAATATACTCATATTCCGAAGGGTTTCTCCAATGCACTTTCGTTGGCAAATTAATAATTATACATCTTGAAAACAAATCGACTTCTTCCCAAATAAAAGGCTTACCAGGAGCAATTTCCTTTTTTTTACACACTTCAACATACGCTTTAAACATATCTGGATATCTATTCTTAAACTCTAATGCTACTCCCGCTCCCATTACTCCTACGCAATTAACTGTATTAACTCTAATATTGGCTTTGTAATCAAAAAAATCTCCTGTTACAAATTCTATCAACTTTTATTCACCTCATCATTTCATTTAATAGCAATTTCACATCATTTAAGTAATTAAAACACCATGTTTTATTTATAGAGCAAATATCCGCTTCTGATAAAACCGCCAACATAATTAGCATGCATTTTTCAAGATTTAATCTTACTAACTCCTCTTTATTTCTCCCTTTTTCTAAAACATCTCCCAACAAATCATGATAAACAACTAAAGTGCAAATGTCTCGAATTTCCTCACTAGTAAGTGTCTTAAATTCTTCCGACAAAATTCTTATCAGCATCGGGATTGCATCTGCTGGATGATCTGGATATGCCCTTTGAATTCCATTCTCCCATTTAGTTTTAGGTCCTTTTCCTATATCATGTAAATATGCAGCTAATTTAACAACCTTTTTATCATGTTCTCCTAAACAATTATAAAACGAACTTATGTGCACATTATCAACCACTGAAAGAGTATGATCACTTACTGTTTGACTATGCACTGTATTATCAGTCTTCAAATTTTCAATTCCATGTAATTCTGGAAGTATACTAAAATTATTCTTTAATACATTCAGCGAATTGTCTATATCAGTAAATTTAGCATTCTCCCAACTACCATGAGCTCGATTTTTTTCTATTTGTTCCAAAGCATTACGGTATTCCGCATACAAAACCCTTGGTCCTGTAACTAAACTCTCATTCTTTCTATCTGCAAAGCAAAATTTAGTAAAATAAAAGTACTTATTACTTTGAAATGGTTCATAATAAATATTAGGTACCTGCAATCCAACATCTATGTAACTTTTTTCAATTATTTTCTTACTTTCTATATCCCAAACAATATAACTATCAACCCATTCTATAGGCACGCGTTCGTAAATTAATACCTCTGCCATTTTAAAATGCCTATCATCATCCTGCAAATGTGCAACCCTATTACTGTCTATCAAGTTCCAATGCAATTTATCTAAATCATTTGGATCATCATAAAAATGAGGAGGAATAGCTGTATTTGCAGATGCATCAGTAAATACAACATTACTATTCTTTATCTTATCAATTGATATTGCCATAAAGACAATAAATTGTTGATCAATATTCTTTCTATATAACAAGCTTAATAACATAGGACTTTTTGAAGTAAAATAAAACGGAGCATAATCATGAACTACTCCACCTGGTCCCGCATCTACAACCATTTTACTTCTTCGCGCTTGTATATCAGGATTTGCAATATTATGATGAACAATACCTTTTCGATTTTTTAAATTTGTTGATAAAAGACCATTTCTAACTATTGATTCAATATTATCAGTATGTGTAAAATGGTAAAAATATCTCCCTTGATATTCTTTTGGTATATTCATGTAACCATCCCCCTCATCTATAAGTATTAATCTTTATTTTCATCTAGCAAATCATCAGTTCTCTCAATATCTTCTGTTGTACAGCCCAAATGATCTAACGTCAAAATATTAACGTAAATTCTCTCTTTTGTTTCTTTAAGTTTTCCAAATATAAAACAATATGTACCTTCTTTATACAAAAAGCCATCTAATAGTTTTTTAGACGCATTCTTACTAAGTGTATTATCTATGATTTGTTGATTAATGACACAACATACTTTCCTATCATCTTTATCAAATGTACTTTCAAAATTCACCCAATACTCACCATTTCTATTTTTGCTAATCTTAGCTTTTCCAAAAAATATTTTCATTTTCCATGAATCAGCAGATACAAAAACTGTGTTTTTTATATTCACAAACAATTTATCTAATGAATATTTATATGTTTTTTTGCTATGTGGATAACAAATATTAACTTCAATTTTGTCTAAATTTCCATGTTTCAAGCCATATAAATACTTGGTTACTAATGTATGTATTAAATATAAATGTGATTTTCTTGAACCACTTTTTCTTTGGCTTTCTGTTTTCTGATTTACTATTCTATTCTCTACTCCCTCACCTTCTGACAAACCACCATCATGCTTACCAACTTGTGTTTCTCCATGACTTGGCAATCTTTCTAAGCTAAACGTAATTTCTTCTTCAATCTCTGGTACTTCTGTTCCAATTCCTATCTTATATTTTCTACTTACGTCTTTATTCTTCTTTACTTCTTCACACTTTTCTGAATGCCGACCATAAACTTTGAAATGCTCTCGCATTTTCATTTGATACTGCTGCTTATCCATATTAACGCATGTAATCTGAGCATGACAATTTTCATCTCTACATTCAAACTTAGTTTTATCAGAAATTATTCCCATAAACCATTTTTCATGAGCCTCTGATGCTGTTAATTCTTTTCCAAGTTCTATACTCCATGCGTAATCTACGGATGCCATAATAAACCTCCAATTTTTACCTTATTCCTATTACCACATATTTATTTGTTTTCAAATATCAACAAATAACATTGTTTTTAGAATCCCACAGTGTCCTTTTATCGTTTGCAAGTACAAATATAACTCACATCTCGAATACCAACTTATTATAATTGCCTTCTTCCGCTAATGCTCGGACTTTATTCCATATTACAGTAGATATATCCATTTCCCTCGTTAACGCTACTGCTAATTCCTGTACTGTCATTAGCACTATCCTAACTTCTCTACCATTACAAAACGTTTCAACTGCATCACTGCTATAACCAGCAAAACTGATAAATAAACCTCTTGTAAATCCAGATTTTGAGGATACTTTTTCGTTAAAAACTACCAAATCACTTTTTTCAGTTGGCTTGTTCGTCCATTTTGCCTCTAATAAATATATATCATTCCTTAAAACAAAACTGCCATCTATCTGTTCTCCCTTGATTCTAAAACTTTCTCTTGGCTCTAACGCACAATCCTTGAATAACCTATTTAAATACCTCTCAAATTGATATCCTCTTGCTTGCGGATTATCATGATAATCCGCCAAATCTTTCAGTTCATTAAGATACTTTTTAAAATCAAATTCGATTTTCTGAGATTCAGGTACAATATCAACTGTTTTCGCTGAAACTTTCTTTCCAATCAACCGATATCCTATTTCTGTGCATTTCTGAAAAATTTCTTTTTTCTCATCTGTCACAAGTTCTCTTGCCTGCATATATTGCATTAATCCTAGCAACAATTTACCAACTGTAACATTGTCACAATCATCCATAATTGCTCTTAATATTTTGGCTTTAGATAAATTATGATACTTTTTATAAACATCTATGTTAATGGTATCAGCAACAAACCTTTGATATGTATAGTTTGTAAAGTCTAATACATAGCCCCTCTCCATGTCAAACAGTCTCTCAAAGTAATCTTTCTCGATATATGTCATCTGCGCCATAGATTAATGCCTCCATCGTCAAGAAAATATAAATATATTATACAATATTTTCCCACTATTGACATCTAAAATATTAACAATTACTATTCTGCATCTTCAATGGTTGGTACAATCGGTGATAGATAAAAATCACTAAATTCTTTTACACTCCCCCTTGACAATACAAAAACTTGAAACTGATTCTCTCTTCCTTCAGTTTCATCATCATATAAATAAATCAATCCATAACTACCTTCTGCCAGCTCGCCTATTCTAGTATAAAATTTGAACACTTCTTCTGTTTGTGCATTATGTCTATTAGCAAATAATGTGAATTCAAGAAACCATTCACCGTTTAAGGCTTTTAATCGAGGCTTAAACCATTCTAAATTATTAATCTCACTTTTTATTTTATCAATAATAACATCCTCATTATCTTCTTCAGCAATTACTTTATACGTTTCTCTAATTGTTACCCAACCATGTAACTCAATCATCCTCATTTCTCCTCTCTCCAAAACTTAATTTAGTGGATTAGTATCAATAATTACTTCGATGCCATATCTTTCACTATACTCATATAATTTGTCAATAACAGGCTGTGCTGGAGTTCCTTCAAACTGATAATATACCCTTTTTTCTGTTTGTTTTGCCGCTTCAAAAGTAGCTTTCATTTGTTCTCTAACACTTTTATTCAATGTGTTTAATGCCGGCTTGGCTTGAGCAATATATTCATCACTAATAGCATCAAATTCTCTAGCTTTTGGATCATTTGTGAACTTAATCCTTGATTCTCCACCTATTCTTTCCGCAAGCATATCTGCATTTACATCTGGGCTATTTACTTTTTCAAGTTTTCCAGAATATACACCATTTCCCTCAAAAACCTCATCCATAATATCTGTCTTTGTGCCACCCTTACTACCACTCTCCAGCACATCACCTGCATTCCTTAAATCCCATACATCCTCATATCCAACTTTCTGGGATACCAGCAATGCATCTGCCAGTTCGGCACCTGTCAATCCTTCTCTGCTTCCATTCTCCAGAAAATCCAAATATCTTTTTGCATCCTCCGGTGACATCATATCGGCAAATGATTCGTATATTGTCCCGCTTTCCTTTAACAGTTTTTCTCCGGATGCCACTGCTTCGGCTGTCTCATCCGAATACCTGAACACCTTTACCCCTTGCAGCCATGCTCCAGCCTCATCTGCATGCCTTGCCAGCACACCAGTGCCATCTGTACTTCTCGCCACCACACTGACTTTATCTGCATTTTTGAACAGTGTTCCTATTTCGTCCGAATATTTTAATGCACCGATCACCGGTATTACCCCGATAAGATCAAGCGCAAGCATGGCGATCATATCCCATTTTATATCATCTGCTTTGGCAAGATTCCTTACATCCGCAATGATATCCCGGATATCACATGGCAGATCCAGATCAAAAAAGCCCATTGCAAATTGTCCTGCCACCCCAAGTACTGTCACTTCATCTGCAAAATTACCCAGGACAACACATTCGGCACTCCGTATCAGATAATCTTCCGCTTTGTCCAGCATTTTTTTATACCAGACAGTCTCTATCTCATACAGTTCTGCCTCATAAGCCGACTGTTCCTGCTCGTGGGTATCCTTGGCATTCTGATAGCCGGTATTGATCCCCTCCAGTTTTTCGCGGTATTTATCCGGGGATAATCTCAGTTTCTCCGGCTGCAGCATGGCACATACAGCCTCAAATTTTTTCCCGTATTCTCCAAGCAGGCTGCAGTATCCTTCTATCTGTGCCGCATAGTTTGCATCCACTTTCCCTGCTTTTTCTACTATAGCATCAAACTTCTTTGTTGTCACATCATGTTTGTCAAACATATGTAAATGGTAACTGTTAATATCATTGATATAGTCCCCGATCACTCCACCGCTCTGCCACGGCTTCTGCTCTTATACTTTCTGCGCCATAAATAAACGCATCATCTTCACAATAGCAAATACCATGAAAACAATGCGTTCTAAAAATTAATGCAAGTCTCAAATTACCAAATATCTATTGTAGATACTTCAAAATGAATACACATCCCATTTAACATATCTTTTGGGATTTCATTTTCATCAATATGTAAATCAAAATCCATTTTGCATATTTTTTAATTCATCCCTTAATTTATACTTAAATTCGCTATGTTCGTCCATATACCCAACCCGACAAAATTTCGCTATTGTCAATTAATTAACATCATGGATTCTTAATTACTTCACAACAACCATGATGGTTAATTAATAGACGTGTAGGAGTTGTAGGTTGTTGGATGTCCGAAAGTATAACCATAATAAATTTCTCTAAATTAATCTTCACAACTAACCTTTCTTTGGAGGAGGTATTACGGTTAATTTAAATCTACCTACAATTCAAACCATTTCATTCTTTTTGACATTTCACATGTTTCAAAAAAATCTATTGCTGCAATATACGCTTGTTCAACAGGAATCACTAACTCTTTAGATATTTCTGATTCCGCATTTTCAGAGCCAATATTAAAAATAACATACTCTTCTTCTAGTCCATTATTGTGTGTATATGCATAATGACCACAATCATTTTCATCTTTAAAATAATGCACACATGCCAGTTCTTCTTTTATCAATATTGTGAGAAATGGATATTCCAGTTCTGTCCTCAACTCAAATTCATTACTATTCCCCTTTGACCTGTGTTTTAATACCTCTTGTAATTCGATTAAATTATTACACTCTTTTTTACCATTAAACTCATATACTATCATTAAACTTCCTTCCATGATTCAAATTTATGGTTCATAAAATTATTCTATCATTTTCAAGAGCAAATTTCCTTTTTTTCTGCACTCATCCCATTCTTCAGCATTAAATAGAGCCTCTTCTGACCACAGTTCTTTTCTTTTAGACATATTTACCAGCATCTCATCTATGGTTTTTGCAATAGTATACTGCTCTTGAGTTATCCATTCATTTTCCAGTAACTCCTTCGCATACATCATCCCTATTTCAGAAAAATCATTCGCAAGCTCATCTGCAGCAATTGTTCCTTTTAGTTTTACAATTTGTTCATTTGCATTCATAGATATTTGCTTTACAATGTCTACAAATCTATCATAACATTGCATTAGTTCTTCTATATCTTTTCCCATTATTGTACTCTCTCCATTTATATAATATCTTACAATTCCATTTTTCCCAGATGAAATCTTATAATAGGGCATTACTCCATGATGACCACTACCTGGATGATACTGAATATATATAGAACTTCCATTTGGTGCATGCATACTTATCCCTCCACCTTGTTCATATGGGATTCCTGCTAACCTTCCCTTGCCTAAAGGTTCGACCGTCCATCCATTTCTGCTAGCCAAATTTGAAATCTGTTTCGGCGAAAAATCAGTTATTTTACTTGGCATATCTATGATATCTTGGATAGATGCACTTTCCCAAGTAACATTATCTGCTCCATAATTTTCATTAAAATAATTATGCCAATCACCACCTGTCACAAAATCTGCCACCATCTGTCCTGGATCAAAAGCATATGCCCACTTCTCATCCCATGACATACTGTCATCAAAGACTGCATACGCAAGTCTTTCACCTGCTGATACCGCCGTATCTACAACACCTTCAACCAAACGATGTGCTCCCGGAAATTTTGCTCCAAATGCCCCCGTTATAAAACCGCTGGCAGCTGATATTCCTACATCCCGAAAAGCTTCTTTCGCACTTCGGACATTTCCAGTCGAAATTTCCTCTCCTGCTTTCATCGCTGTCGTAGATAATGCACCAATACCCGCACCTATAAACGCCCCGGCTAAAATACTTCCAGCACCAAGCGTTGCTATACTAATTGCGGCACCAATGGCACATACTGCAACTACTCCAAGACCGATTGCAAGGTTTCTCGTAAATCCTTCCCAGTCAAATTCACCCTCCTTAGGTGCATCATCATAGGGCGGATACCCCGTATACTTACTGGCTGATATTCCTGCCAGCCTGCCCAGCATATCCACACTGCCGTTCACACAAAGACTGGATGCCCCTTCTGCATACAATGCCATGATATCCGACATTCCCTGCATGGCAATCCCGTATAATCCGGGTTATCCTCCCATGGAACCCACGTATAACTGTTTCCCGCAAGGCGGTATGTAAAGATGACCTCCCCTCCTGCCAGTTCTGTTTTTTTTCGAGAAACAAGCAGCTCCCTTCCTTCATATGTTACTCTGTCCCCCAGCGACAGGCTTGTCCTCGTAACAACATCATAACAAATGAAATCTTCCCTATCAACAAGGCATTTTCCACTGACTGCATAATATCTCCCATCAAAACAGAGATTACAGGAAATGATTTCTCCCAATTCCCTTTTTTCACCTTCCGGCAATCCAAGGTAAAAGCGGGGATAATAGTAGCTGGTATCCGGCACTAATGGAAGCCCAAGCTGGGGCGCCATTCTTTTCAGAAATCTCCAGTCTGTTTCCTGATACTGTATCAGCGTCCCTCCGGTCCGCATGTCGCTCCCTGGCAGTATGCAGGCACTGTGCTCGGTATCTGCTGTTACGGTACTGGCAATCCCCATATAAGTCTGTACTTTTTTCTGAAATACCCGGTTACTTTTTTTCTGGTCTAAAAGAATTGTTCCTGACACAGCCTGTATGTCTGCAATCCTGTATCCTTTTTCTTCTTTGATTTCCACCTTTTCCGGATATCCGCTGAACAGTGTTCCCGCAGTATTCCCCTACCCCAAAAGCTGTATGGGTGCATTCATGCTGTTTATGTCTGTCCCATTTTCTGACAACAGAAGTCGAAAGTTTCCTCTGGCATGTTCCCCTGGATCCTCCCATGTCTGAAAATCAAGGATCTTTTTCAGGGCAAAGGAACTGATAAATTTTAAATCGGAATATTCAATTCTCCTTTGTAATCCTTCTGCCATAAACCTCTCCTATTCTTCTTCCTGACCTGATGAAATGGGTTCTATTAATCCTCCATAGGCACAAACAAGAAATGATCTCTGTGTCAATGCAGACAGCTTATCTCCTTCACTTGTTGCATCTGCGTTATTTCTAAGAATTTTTTCTGAATCATATACGTCTTTCCATGTTCCAACAATACAGGGTGTACACGGATATCCTTTTACATTCTGTCCATCCTCTGTTTGCAAAATTATCTTTTCTGCATCATCATCCTCTTCTTGCTCTCCAATGAAAACCCTTTTTTCTTATCTCCCGCCTTTACAAGCCATGATTTCAAATCACTTTTCGACTGAAGTAACATCTGGAAATTGTCCGTCATTTCTAAACATAATTTTTAATATTTGTTCAGATGCCCAGTTTTCATATGCTTGATTTGAAATTCTTGAATCATTAACTTGATTCAAAATGTTAAAAATTTTTTTTTCTTTGTCAAACTCAATTTCTCCCATCTGCTTTTCATTAGGTCCAAATTGATATACTACTCGTTTCTCATCATCAAACTTTTTTATCATTTTCACATATACTGCCATTAATTATTCTCCTTATATGGATCCCATATTCTTCCTGATTCTTCTGTTTTATTATGTGCCGTTCTATAATCAGTCTTATAAAAACTCTCAAATTTTGATTCAAAATACTCATGATTCAATAAATCAATATCATTTTGATTATAAGTTCCATTTGTCAATCTATACCATGCATCTGCAATTTCCGGATCAGCGTCAAACCTTTTTACTCCTGCATCAAGTATATGCTCATTAGAAAATACATGATCCTTTATTCTACTAATTTTCCATTCTGGCATTCCTGTATTTTGAGCAATTTTTGATATATCTGTAGTATCAATCCGTATATTCTCATATTCCATATCTATTGTTTCTAATCGCTTAATATACGCATTATAATCAATTTGCCGCCCCCCGTTTGTAATGTTGTTGTACCACTCTCCAGCATATCACCTGCATTCCTTAAATCCCATACATCCTCATATTTAACTTTCTGGGATACCAGCAATACATCTGCCTTTTCTACTCCTGCCAGCTCGGCACTTGTCAATCCTTCTTTGCTTCCATTCTCCAGAAAATCCAGATACTTTGCTGCATCCTCCGGTGACATCATATCGGCAAATGATTCATATATTGTCCCGCTTTCCTTTAACAGTTTTTCTCCGGATGCCACTGCTTCGGCTGTCTCATCCGAATACCTGAACACCTTTACCCCTTGCAGCCATGCTCCAGCCTCATCTGCATGCCTTGCTACTGCTCCAACACCATCTGCGCCTTCTGCAACAACACTGACTTTTCCAGCATTCTTAAACAGTGTTCCGACTTCATCCGAATACTTTAGTGCTCCTATTACCGGGATCAGACCGATAAGGTCAAGTGCAAGCATTCCGATCAGATCCCATCTTACCCTGTCTGTTTCTGCAAGGTTCTTTATATCTGCAATGATATCCCGGATGTCACATGGCAGATCCAGATCAAAAATTCCAAGGACAATCTGCACACCCACTCCAA
>ERZ791821.1230-NODE-1230-length-14767-cov-9.647227_pt1 | contig 14767 bp, 17 predicted proteins | sample MGYA00510300_ERZ791821 | MGnify/ENA primary metagenome ERZ791821 (study PRJEB30046, sample SAMN00792034) | human gut metagenome | study: EMG produced TPA metagenomics assembly of the A metagenome-wide association study of gut microbiota in type 2... | reverse complement strand
TTCGGCCAGCATAGCCGCCAAGTTCGGCATGACGGCGTAGCCGTGCTCGGCATAGTAGATAGCCGGCTCGAAGAGGGCCTCGAAGGGCAGCTTGCCGAACTGCTCGTGGATTTCGGCCCAGGCCGCCGGCGCGCCCGGCACCATGACCGGCGCCCAGCCCCGGTGCGGCACGGCGTCGCAGCATTTATCATGCAGGTCTTCCCACGTCAGCCCCTGGGGCGACCAGCCGCTGCCGTTCAGGCCGTGGAGCCTGCCCTTCGTCCAGATGAGGGCAAAGGCGTCGCTGCCCAGGCCGTTGCTCGTCGGCTCCAGGACGACTAAACTGATTGCCGTCGCCAAGGCAGCGTCCACGGCGTTGCCTCCCTGCTTGAGCATATCGAGGCCCGCCTGGGCGGCCAGCGTCTGAGACGTGCATACCATGCCGCGGCGGCCGTATACGACTTCCCGGCGCGAAGCGTAGGGATACCAGGCCGCGTCAAATTGTATATCCATTGTCATTCCTCCCTTGTGATACGCGTGCTGCCGCTATATTTTACTATAATATGTAGTTCGACGGCAGGCGGTCAACTCCTTTTCCATAGCCGTCATGTTTTGGCTGTAAAAATTTTTTTACAAATCCCCCCTTCCCGTCTTCACTTGCGAATCGTTTCTGGCTATAATAATAGTACATTATTACAGCCTACAGCTACGGCGTATTTTAACAGCATGGAGGGATATGTACTTTGGAACGGTGTATGCTGATTATCAACCCGACAGCCGGCCGGGAACGGGCCAAATATCATAAGGACGCACTGAAAGCGCAGCTGGAGACTATGTTTGATTTCGTAGAGCTGAGACAGACGGAAAAAGCCGGCGATGCGACAGCCTGGGCCAAAGAAGCGTCCCTGGCCGGATTCCACGCCGTATTTTCCATGGGCGGCGACGGCACGCTGAACGAAACCATCAACGGCCTGGCACAGGCCAACCGCCCCATCAACTTCGGATTCATCCCCTTGGGTACGGTCAATGACCTGGCCCGGGCCCTGCGCATTCCCCTGCACCCTGAAGCAGCCATCGCCATGCTCAAGCACTGCAAGACGACGAAGGTCGACATCGCCCGGGCCAACGACTGCTATTTCGTCAACACCATCGCCGCCGGCATCATGCCCGAAGCCGTCGGCCACGTCTCCATCGAGCAGAAAACCCGCCTCGGCCCGTTGGCCTATTTCCTCACGGGCATCAAGGCCCTGCAGAACCACCAGACGTCGCTGTTTAAAATCGAAACGGACGATGGCAAAATGATTTACCGCTCGCCTCTGCTCGTCGCCATGCTGACCAGCTCCGTCGGCAGTTTCCGCAACATCGCCCCCCAGGCCCGCGTAGACGACGGCAAGATCTGGCTGGCCGTATTCAAGGATTTTACCTATTTGGACCTGCTCAAGCTCGTGCCGGAATTTCTCGCCGGCGCGCCCCTGAGCAGCGAATACATGACCCTCATGACGACGACCCGGGCCAAGATCTCCATCGTAGACGACCATCCCCTGTCGACCAATATGGACGGCGACGAAGGGCCGGCCTTCCCCCTCGATTTGGAAGTGCTGCCGTCGTTTTTGACGGTCTACGTACCGGACACGCCGGACGCAGCCCGTCCTCACGCATTTCCCCTCAACATACCGGGCATCCCATAAGACTTATACAAAACCAATGAAAGTAAAAAAACAGACCGAAAGACGACCCATGTTCCTCGTCCTTCGGTCTGTTTCGTATGTTCTGCGCCGGGGCATGGCGTATGCTCTGAGAAAAGAATCACGCAGCCCTTCGCCGTCACCTTCCCACGGATGCCAGCCGCACGTGTCCTCAGCATCCGGCACAATAGTCCCGATGAAATATCGCCCCATTCCCGAGCCATTGAGACCGCTATCAATCTCTGCGCTGCCTCGCCGTCTACGTACTGCAGGAACGCCCGTATATCCGGGTCCAACGCCTCGCTGTCACTTTCACAGCCCTCTAACTTCATCTTGCAAAACAAGGCGCCTACTCCTGCAGACGCCTTGTTCAAATTATAGTAAATGATTCTTTTTCCCTAATTCTGTAATATAGTCTACCGAAACCTTTGCATACTTTGCTATCGTTTCTTTAGCAACGCCATCTTGCAGCATTGCTAGTATCATCATCGTTTCCTTATTTTTCTCGCCTTCGGCAAACATTCTCTTTAACTCCATCGCCAACGTCATATATTCTCGCCTCGTTTCTTTATGCTGCTTGATAGCTTTCACTTCCGTATCCAAGGCCTGCACAAACGCCCCCTCCGCCGCTTTTCCATCAACGTACCGCAGAAACGCCTGCACGTCTGGGATCCAGCATCTCCTGTCGTCTTTGCAAAAAGCGAGATCCCATCTCATGAAATAAGGCACCCGCTTCCGCAGATGCCTTACTCAGATTACAACAAATGATTCTTTTTTCCTAATTCCATGATATATTCTACCGAGGTTTGCGCACATTCTGCAATGCTCTCTACGGAAAATCCCTTCCGCAGCATCGCTAATATCATTTTTAACCGTTCTTCTTGCCGCCCTTCTTCTCGCCCCTCTTCTCGGCCTTCTTCTCGGCCGAATTGTCTTTGTCTCTTTAACTCCATCGCCAACGTCATATATTCTCGCCTCGTTTCCTTATGCTGCTTGATAGCTTTCACTTCCGTATCCAAGGCCTGCACAAACGCCCCCTCCGCCGCCTTTCCGTCTACGTATCTCAAAAACGCCCACACGTCCGGGGCCAGAGTTTCGCTGTCTCCCTTGCAAAAACGAGGCCCTGCCTCACAACATAAGGCGTCCACTCCCGCAGATGCCTTATTCAGATTACAATAAGTGATTCTTTTTTCCTAGCTCTGTAACATATTCCACAGAAACACGTACATATTTTGCTATGATTTCTTTAGCAACACCGTCTTTCAGCATGTTCAAAATAATCGACGACCGCTCTTCTTCTCGTCCTTCTTCTCGGCCTTCTTTAAACTTCGCCAGCTCGCGCCGTTTGATTTCCATTGCGTACGTCATATATTCTCGCCTCGTTTCCTTGTGTTCCTTTACCCTCATGACTTCGTCTTCTACGGCTTTCATAAAGCTCCCCTCCGCCGCCTTTCCGTCTACGTATCTCAAAAACGCCCGTACATCCGGGTCCAGCGTTTCGCTGTCTCCCTTGCTGTTCAGGAATATCTTCGTCGCCTCGTCGTTCAGCTCCAGGCCCTCTTCTTCTACGCAGCGGTTCCGAAAGGTATACATGGGCCGGCCCTTGGCAAAGGCGTCGAAGGTACAAATGAATATAATATAGGATGGCTTTAAGTTATCATATACGTCGCCTTTATTCAAGAGCTCCATGTCGATCATGCCCTGATAATACCGCGTCCGCTTGGCCAGGCCGTTGTTCGCTTCGTTTTCGCACTGCATTTCAATGTCGTAGACCCGGCCCGTTTCGTCCTTGACGTACACGTCGAGGCGCACGCTCTTGCTGTCCCAGCGGACGTCGATGCTCTTTTCCGTATCGGGATAGGTAATCTCGACGATCTTGATTTGCAGTATTTTCTCAATCAGATGCTGACACAGCCTTTTATTCTGCATGACCTTTAAAAACAGGAAATTGTCCTGTATCGTCAGTTCTTCCCAGTCCTTGATTCGCTTCACGGCCTCGCCGCCTTCTACTTATAGCATACTAAACATATGTACGATTCGGCAACAACGCAGCTATGCCAAAAACGGCACCTTCCCCCTGTTCCGGGCACAAAAAAAAGAGCCTCTCAGCTCCCCGTCTTCGCCACGTTCGCACTGATGCCGGACGCACGAGTCCGCATCATCCGGCACAGCTGTCATGGCGAAATATCCTTGTATTCCTGGGCCGTCATGGCCGATTTTAATTTATGTTCCGCCGCCTTGATGACCTTGCAGACCTGCGAGGCCGACAAGCCGTGCAGGGCGGCAATGGCGGCCAGCGTCATATCGGCGGCGTAGCGCAGATGCAAAAACCGCCGTTCCCGTTCGCTGAGGCGGCTCAGGTGCAGCTCCAGGGCGTCCCGCAGGCCGACGAAATCCATGTAGTGATGCGGGTCCGGAGCCAGCTCGTCAATAATAGGCGGCAAATCCGTCGCCGCGTCCTCGCCGGCAATATTCTTCTCCACCCTCGCCCAGTACACCTGGTTCTGGCGGCTTTCCCGGCGAAACCAGCTCTGAATCGTGCGGTTGAAGGCCCGCGGCGCGTCTTCGTCGCTGTCCAGGTCAAAGGCATGGATGCAGTCGATAATCGCCAAATGAGCCGTCGAACGGGCTTCGTCCATAGAATCGTAATGGTGGCGGTTCTTCCGCGAATGCTTGCAGATAAGGGGATGAAACTGCTCTAAAATAAATTCGACAGCCTCGGTGCTGCCGTTCTGGGCCTCGCGAATCCAAGGCCGCAGCGCTTCCGTCATTTCGAACTCCTCCAATCTATACCATAATATGCGCCGGCAGGCGGCCTCAGGCACTGGGCCCGAGACATGCCGCCCGGCGCGTTTTTTTACTCGTCGATCATCTCGACGCTGCGGGTCACGATCTGGCCCTGCTTCAGCGACGCCAGGTCGCCGTCAGCCGTCGCGAAGACCTTCTTCTCGACGATCGTCCGGGCCGCCGCTTCGACCGTCGCCTTGTCCAGGCCCTCTTTCGGGTCCTTCAGGGAGTAGACGACGCTGTTGCCGCCCCCGTCGAGAAATTCGAGCTGGAGCGTTCTCGTTTTCGTCACAGCCATAGCCGGTACCTCCTTTCTCTAGTATGGTCGGGCCCTTAGGCCGAAATCTCGTGTTCCACCACTTCGCGGATCGCCGTAAACGGGTCGTCCTGCAGCGTGCCGAGAGCCGTCACGACGTCGACGATATTGGCCGGCTCTGCGCCGGACTTCAAATGAGCCAACGTGACCTGACGGGTCTTCTGCGTGCCGCTGCCGTCCTGATACGACACGGTCAGCTTCAGCTTGCTGGAAACAGGCGTACGTTCTGCCATCGGTCCTTCCTCCTTTCCCTTCCTTAGGATACGGTATACTTCCGGTGAGGCGTGCCGTCTTCCCTGCTCGCCCCTCTACTGTATATGGGACATCGAGAAATATATTTATTTCCTTAAAAATCGAAATTTCTACCCCAATTTGAAAAGAAACAGAAAGAAACGGCAGGAAATTCTTAGCATACATACGAAACAAGAGCCAGAATATCGAAAAGATTAAACACTACACAGGTATATGCCTTATATTTTATGAACTTTTTATATTTTGGAAATTATTTTTGCCCAGAAAAAACGAGCCGGAGGACATCCCCCCGACCCGTATTCTCTTGCCTTCAGTCAGCCTGTCGTGGCTGCCCAAAAAATCTTACTGCTGCGGCTGCCCTGCCTGAGCGTCGCTGTCCTTCGGCTGGGCCTGGCCGTTTTGTTCCATCAGGAGCTCGACCATCGCCGTCAGCTTGTCGATCTGTTCGCGCTGCTGCGCCAGCTGGGCGTCCTGCGAAGCCACGACTTCCTGCATGGATTTCAGCGACTTAGCCATGGCCGTCCGCGACGTCGTCGCGCTGCCCGAGCCTGCGCCTACCTTGAAAGACACGCCGGCGTTCACCATGTCTTCGCCGCCGCCGAATGCGCCGCCGACGCTGAACATGACGTTTTCGCTGGGACGATAGAAGGCGCCTACAGCGACTGCGCTCGCGCCGCGGTAGTTACCAAAGCCGGCCGCAAAGTCCAGCTTGTTGTCCGGATCGAAATCCAGCGGATGCAAGGCCGCCAACGCCGCTGCCCCTGCGCCGACACGCTCGATGCGGTCGCCCAGCTTGTTGACTGCGCTGCCTAAGATGCCGATGTTCTGTGCATTTTCCGCTACTTTTTGGTTCGTTTCATACAGCTGGCTGCCGTTGATAGCGTCCGTCGAATCGGCGGAAACCTTGCCGTCGGCTACGCCGGTAACGGTATGACCAGTCATATCTAAGGAGCCATTCATGGTAGTATCTCCATTGACCGTCAAGCTTCCATCAATCGTCGTCTTGCCTTCCTCTGAGGTGATGTTGCCCCATTTATCGGGGTTTCTAGAGCCATCGTCATCGCTTGTATCACCAGTTGGGCCATTAGAAACGGGCGACATATTCAGAGTCATGGGAGCTGCGCTCATGACCTTCGGCTGCATAGATATCGAAGATACCTCAGCAGTTGCTGCAGATTCATTAGCTACGCTTTCTGTAGATTCTGAATTTGCCGATTCTGCTATAGTTTCGCCAGAATCTTCAGGATGTTCTAACTTCTCAACTCTTTGTGATACATCCCAAATTGCACCATCTAAGTCTTTCAAGGCTTCCGTAACACTGCCTGATTGGAAATCAGATTTGAGATAATGTGCCTCCTCCCCAAATTGTCCATTTCCAATTACCGTATTCAATTCTTGCAATGCAACGGTAACACTGCCATATGTACCATCTAATCTGTACCCCATCGTATCATTTGTAAATGTCAAATCCCCGATTGCTGTATCTAAGTGCGTCAAAGCATCTGTTACCGTATCATTTTCTTCAATTTGATGTGGATTATTAAACACCATATCTCCTACAGCGCTATTCAAATCGTCCAATGCGCTAGTTACGTCTGTATATGGCTCTTCGGCATTCCCCAAAACTGTATTTCTGGAGAAGTCAAGATCACCAATCGCCTTATCCAACGCACTGGCTGCCGCGGTTAAATCCATATCATTTGTTAAGAAATTATCGCTCGTCCAAGTCAGTGTCCCTGCTTTATGATCTACAGACCATACTTGACCAACAGTAGCAGCATACGCAGAGTCTGCTGTTAAGGAATCTGTCGCTTTTAATCCGCTAATCGTCGTACCATTTAACGTAATGGAACCTCTATCCTTGCTATCATATAATACGGCTAATCCATTTTCCTCATTAAAATATTGGTTTAGGTATCCAACATTGACCGCAGCCGAGATATCAGTACCATCAGGATTTACTAAGCCTGTAATTGTACCATCAGCAATGGTAACAGGATGATCTCCGTCAATATACAGTGAGTCACTGCGCAAAATAGTCTTGCCAATTGTCAAGCCGCCAGTTGTCAACTGAGGCCCATTATTAGCAACATAGAACCCACTAGCCGCCGTTACCTGATTCAAAGTAATAGCATCTTTTAAGTCCACTCCGTTATCCCCTACGGTTAAATTGCTGCTGTCAGCTATATTGACAGCTACTCCATCTCCCGTAACGGACAGACTGTTATCTGCACTCTGAACAGAAAATGTCTTATTCTCAAGCTTCAAGCCATTTCCGGCCATGTACGTTGCATTATCCGTAACATAGCCTTTTAAATAATCTACACTAACGGCGGACGTTCCTTCTTGAGCGTCCGTTGTTACTCCCGTAATCGCATTTCCAGCAATAGAAATACCGCCAATAGCCGCCGTTGTCGCTTTTAGGCCGTCAGTAGCCGTCAAACTGGTAGTATCGCTAACGGTAAGTCCCGAAGCGTTCAAGGCTACGCTGCTATCTGCTATTGCAAAGAAAGTGGTAGCAGTTGCACGATTTACCGTAATGTCAGACTTTAAGCTTAGTCCATTCATTTCATCTATTTGCAAATTCGTATCATTGACAACAAGTTCTACAGCATTGGTATCTTCGTTTACCGTCAACCCGCTGCCCGTGTTTACTTTTACGCTGCCATCGGTGTCGTCAATATCTAAGCCCTTTCCGGCATTGACGGAAATCGTAGAGGGATCGCCGTCATTGACGCCCTTTGCAATAGAAACGCCGTCGCCTGGGGTATATTCTGTGCCTTCTACTGTTATACCTTCTTTAATCAAATTATCAACATAATTCTTATTGACAGCAACACTTCCATCTTGGCTGTCTACATCAATATCTTTCAATCCGCTAATCGTGCCACTTTCGATAGTGATAACAGAATTATTAGATCCGACGGTTAACTTTGAAGTAAAGGAACCGCTGCCTGCCGTGACGCTCGTCAAATTGCTTAATTCTTTATTCAACGAAACTTTGTAATTGGCAGCTTCTCCCTCTTTGGCCTCATTAGTAACGGTCAAATTACTGTCTTCCGTCGAGACTTTGGTATGCTTAGCAGCTTCCGTTGCAGCACTGTCCGCTTTGTCCGATACGTTTTTCAGCTGGCCTTCCGTTGCGGCGCGATTGGCAACCATTTCTGCCGGCTTCCATTCTATATTAGAAAGCCCTGTAACTGTATTGGTTGTTCCATCAACTTTAACGCTGCCTGCCGTGACGCTCGTCAAATTGCTTAATTCTTTATTCAACGAAACTTTGTAATTGGCAGCTTCTCCCTCTTTGGCCTCATTAGTAACGGTCAAATTACTGTCTTCTGTCGAGACTTTGGTATGTTTCGCTGCTTCCGCTGCGGCACCGTCCGCTTTGTCTGATACCATTTTTAACTGTTTACCATTAACTGCATCCGTCGATGAATCGCTTAATTCTCCATCCTTTACATTAGTCAACTTTATTTGATTATCTGTACCATTACTCAAAGTAATTGTATCTTTCAGATTACCATTTTCATCTACATCATATCGAACGCTATGCTGCGCCACAGTGAGAAGATCCGATTCTGTAGCAGCTCTGTCGCCTTCTATGTTTCCATCCATAAAGGTATTCCAAGATTTATCGTTGACAGCGCCTTGGAGCCCAGTAATTGCGCCTTCTGCTGCATCAATTTCAACTTGCCTATCTCCGGTATCAGAAACAGCATTTAAAATGATAGAGCCATTGACTCCATCAACGACAACGCTCGATGTACTGCCATCTTGAGAGCCTAACGTAATTTTGTCGTTAAGTTTTACGTCATAAGTTACCTTACCCGTATCAGGATCTTGCGTTTGCGTCAGCTGCAAATTGCCCGTTGTATACGTCTCGTCGGCTCCAGCCGGAATACCTCCGTTTACAGTCACAGCCGTATGCGCGGCGGCTACTTTTGACACAGCCTGCAACTGCGCTTCCGTCGCGGCGCGATTGCCTACTATGGAACCAGGATTTTCAGGCGTCCATGTCGTATTGGTCAATCCCGTAACCGTACCTTTGCTAATGGTCACGGTATTCGTGCCGTTCTTCACTTCGACAGTACCCGTCGTTTCCACATTCCCGTCATTATCGACATGAAAACCCGTGTTGTCATCCGTACCCCCTACCCAAAGGCCATCTTTATTGAGGGAATTATACGTATTGCGTTCTTCGCCGTTATAGGCATAGAACCCGTCTTCATTGACAATCGTATGCTGTTCCGTAGGCTCCGTTGCAGGATCTGTCGGTTCTGTCGGCGTCGTACCGCTCGTGTCTCCGCCTTCGCCTGGCTGCCCTTCATCTTCATTTGCCAAGGGCGCAACGCTCTTTACCAAGGGGCTCTGTACGAGCGTGACCAGCGTATCCGAAGAGGTACTGTTCGTTTCTTTTACCCGGGCATTAACAATGGCGTAGGGGTCCGTCAGGTCTTCGGCCTGTACGGGCGCGGCGCAGAGGCCCGTCGTCAGCACCAGGGCGGCCAATACGGCGGCGGCGCTCCGGCCGACGCGGCTGCCTGCGCTCTTCGTGCAGCTGTGAGCCAGTTCGGATACGACGACGTATTGATGTTTTACTTTACTCCATATAACTTTGTATATTCGATTCATACCTATTTCCTCCTTGCTATGGTAATACGCGTTCTTTTTTGCTTCGATGCAGGGAAAACCAGCGCAGGCGGCAGGCGGCGCTGCAAAAGGCGATTCGCCGGTCGTAGGGATCGGTGATTTCCACATAAGTTCCGCAGTTTCGGCAGTGAAAGGCGTGGCGTATAGTCTGGGATTTGACTTTTTCCGAGTGCTTCCAGTACAGCCGCTCGCAATGGGCCGAGCAGAATTTCGTCCGCCGGTCCGTCGCCTCGGTCACCCGCACCAGCTTGCCGCATTTCAGGCAGTGAAAGGTCCGCAGGGCTTCCTTTTTCCGCGACGACCGGCCGTGATCGTTTACGCCGTGCCGGTGGGCGTAGCGCCGGCAGTAGTTGCTGCAGTATTTCTGCGTGATTCGGTCCGCTTCAAATTCTTTGCCGCAAACGGGACATATGGCTTTCCGTTTCATAGGCAACCTATGGATTCTCTAGCAAGCACACGGAGCGCGCGCCGGGCGAAGCAGTTCCGGGCACGCAAAAAAGACAGCATACACCTATGCTGCCTGAAAAACATGGTATCGCCAGAGTATACGAACCCCCCAAAGGACGGCGCTGAAAAAGAACGCACGAATTCCCCAAGCCGGGTCATCGATACGCCAAAGCATGTATAGGAGGTAGTATTTATACCACTACGGTACCCCCCCCCCCCTATGGAATTTCAGGAATTTGTCCGCTCCTGCGATGCCATTCCAATCGTTTCGGCTAGAGATCATCTGTTTCACCCCCTTCTATATACTTTTTAGTCTAGCATGTTATATCGGCAAATGCAATATCCCCTAATCCAATAATTATGAATAAATCGTTAAATCTATATTAAAATATTATCGTCCCGCTTTTATATCCTATGGTATGTAATTTCTGTAAATCAGGCCGTTTTCCCGGATATATGGCGTCGCATCGTGTAAAAAATTCCATTCAGAAAAAACGCACGGCGCAATGTCCAATGGATAAAAATACATCATACGGTTTAAAGCCACCCCTAAAATAAATGACAAACCCCGATACATATCACATTTCTCATAAACCATTCCACCCCTGCTATGTATCGTATCAAAAGACATTTCGTCCTCATTCCTCCGGTCTAGAAGCCTGCAAAAAAACAGGCTGGAACCCTCACTCCAGCCCGTCGGTAAACCATACTGCGCCGAAATCACGCGCCGCACTTCTTTATCTACTTCTTGTACAAATACGCCTTGGCCGCCCTGCCGTCGACGTACCTCAAAAACGCCCGCACATCCGGGTCCAGCGTCTCGCTGTCGTCTTTGCAAAAACGAGGCCCTGCCTTACAACATAAGGCGTCCACTCCCGCAGACGCCTTATCTTATTCGGATTACAATAAATGATGTTTTTTTCCTAATTCCGTAATGTATTCTACTGAAACCTTTGCATACTTCGCTATCGTTTCTTTAGCAACTCCATCTTTCAGCATCGCCAATATCATCATGGTTTCCTTCTTTTTTTCCCCCTCGGCAAAGCTCGCCAGCTCGCGCCGTTTGATTTCCATTGCGTACGTCATATATTCTCGCCTCGTTTCATCGTGCTGCTTCATGTACGGATACACTACCCAATACAAAACAGGCTGCTTGCCTTCACAAGCAGCCTCTCTGTTATAACAAATGTTGTTTTTTACCCAATTCAATAATATACTCTGCCGACGTCTGCACACAGTCCGCAATAAATTCTACAGACAGCCCCTTTCGCAGCATAGTTACTATTATTTTCTTCTTTTCGTTTGCACTGCCTTCTGCAAGACCTTCTGCAAGGCCTTCTGCAATACCTTCCTGCCGCTGCCGTTTCAGTTCCATTGCCAACGTCATATATTCTCGCCTCGTTTCATCGTGCTGTTTCACGCGCCGTACTTCCTTATCTACTTCTTGTACAAATACCCCTTCGGCCGCCTTGCCGTCGACGTACCGCAAAAACGCCCGCACGTCCGGGTCGAGGGCCTCGCTGTCGCCTTTGCTGTTCAGAAATATTTTCGTCGCCTCGTCGTTCAGCTCTATGCCATCCTGCTCTACGCAGCGATTTCTAAAGGTGTACATCGGCAGGCCCCGGTCAAAGGCGTCAAAGGTGCAGATAAAGATGATATACGCCGGGTTCAGCATACTATAATCGTCGCCCTTTTCCAGGACGTCCATATCGATCATGGCCTGATAGTAGCGCGTCCGCTTGGCCAGGCCGTTGTCCTTTTCGTCAGTACACTGCATTTCAATATCGAATACCCGTCCCGTATCGTCCTTGACATACACGTCTAGGCGCACGCTTTTGCTGTCCAGCCGGATGTCGATAGTCTTTTCCGTATCGGGATAGGTAATATCGGCTATCTTAATTTGCAGGATTTTCTCAATTAAATGCTGGCACAGGCGCTTGTTGCGCATGACCTTTTGAAATAAAAAGTTGTCCTGTATCGTCAGTTCTTCCCAGTCCTTAATTCGCTTCACAGCCTCGCCTCCTTCTACTTGGATTATACCAAACATGCGTACGCCTTGGCAATAAACGACCTATGCCTGATAGGAATACGTATACGAAATAAGACGTCTGCTCCCTTGCCAGCTGCGTATCGCAAGTATCAAAATTTCAGGCAAATCCAAGATACCCTGCGCCGTTTCCTTGGTTTAGATAAAAGAAAAAATCCCGCGCGCAGCGGGATAAAAAGCTAGGCAATGCTATCATATTTGACTTTATACTGGTTAAATTGTCTGTAATCTAACTGCTTATCATTTTGCAGACGGCCAATGACGATTCCTTGCTGAACGCCGATAGTTTCTGCAAACTGTGCGATAGACGCTATAGAATAATCTCCACGGCCGATAAATTGCTGCATCTTATCTTCCGGAATCAAGATATTGGCGGCGATTACATCCGCCTGTTTTTCTTCCTCTTCAGATACGCCGCGGCCACGGTAAATATGGCCTTCTAAAATATGCGCTATTTCATGGAACAAACTGAACCAAAATTTATCGGCATATTTTCCCCGCATCGTAACGCCTAACACAATCTTATTCTTATTGTCATCGTAAAATGTAATGCCATGCAAAAAAGACCCTTGCAGCCGCGGCAAGTATACAAGGGCAACGCCGCATTGTGCCAATACCGCTTCCAATTGTTTAGCGAAGGCTGTCGAACGGTATAAGGTCATCTTTCGTATTTCAGGCAGCGCGTTGACTAATTTATTTCTTGAAAAGGTCTCAACCTCTATCTCGCCGGCTTTATGTTTCGCGTATTGCGCCAACGTCCATGTAGCGTAGGTGCTTTTTTCAGTTTCCGCCAAACGCCGGCAGGCTATGGGCATAAACATATGCACTTTTTCCAGCGTATGCACGCCAAAATATTTACAGAGATTTTTTACTTTTTCTTCACTTTTAGTAGTATCGGCAACCATTCCCCATTCTGCAATACTTTTATACGGATATTTCTTAGCAATTTCAATCTCTTTTTCCAATTCATTTTCCCGTTTGGCTTTTATAAGCTTTTCTTGATATATAGCTTCCAATGTATTCCAAAAACGAGCCGGAATCCCCAGCACTAATTCAAGGCGCTCCGCCACGTCTGGAGTCAATCGGACAGTCCCGTTGATTAACTGGCTGACATGCTTTTCAGACAGACCCATGCGCCTGGCGAATTCTTTTTGTGTCATGCCATAATCGTCAAGCTGTTCTTTAATTGTAGCGCCAGGAGGCGTAGCAATATAGCTTTTACTTTCCAACATGACCCTCACTCCTTCTTCATCATTAATGATAATCTACAATTTCTTGTATCTCTGCAATTTGAATTTCTTCCCCTTGTTTAGTAAATATAAGACGATATGGCTGGCTTAAATCCATGGCATATTGATTCGCTCTGTCGCCTTTCAGCAGGTGACATCGCCCTATGCGCCCCAGCACCAATAGCTCCACCGTATCAGCCGCTTTGATTTGATCAATGCGCATATGTATTTTCCTGGCCATCTCCTCGCCATATTCACGACGTGCTGCACTGGCATCTGTACATATTTTCCGTATTTGATTGTTTCTATACTTTATTTCCAATGCCCCACCTCATTTACCTATTAGGTTAATTTTATAATATCAGATAGCGGAATAATAATCAATAACACGCAGCCTATACTTGTCGTGAATGCGAAAACGACATAGAAAACCTCAGGATTTCCAACGAATCGAAAATCCTGAGGTTTCCTTACGCCGCAGCCTGGCCGCGCATGGCCGGATATTGTATGATGCCAGCGGCGATGGCCCGGGCGGTTTCGTCCTTATGGGCCTCGTAGCAGCGCATGTCGTAGTCGTTGTCGATGAAGCAGACTTCTACTACGACGGCGGGCATGGCCGTGTTGCGCAGGACGAAGAGGCCCGGCCGCTCTTTCAGCCCCCTGTCGGGCAGGTTGAGGACGGCCTTGATGTTGGCCTGGATGCAGTGTCCCAGGAGCAGGCTTTGGGGCGTATTGGAAATGAGGGTTTCCGTGCCCGTGGCCCGCTTATTGAAGGCATTGAAATGAAGGGACACGAATACGTCCGCTTCGGCGGCGTTGGCTTGTCCGCAGACAGCGTACAAATCGTCGGACTGGCCCAGGACGACGGCGACGCCGTTTCGCTCCAAATAGGCCTGGACGGCTTCGGCCAGCTCATAGGCCAGGTCGCATTCGCGCAGGTTCAGGGCGGCGTTGACCGCCCCGCTGTCCAGCAGGCGGTCGTGGCCCGGATTGAGATAGACTTTCATCGGTATAGTTCCTCCTAATCAGCAAATACAGTATGCGGATGATAAAGACGACGGTCCGTTTATCGACAGACCTCAAAAAGCGCAGGATCTTCTGCATGGGCATCCTCCTCTCTGGGTCGCTTCGCCATGTACAGGGTCACGCAGCCCGTCTCGTCGAGCTCCATCATGGTGACGTAGGGGCTGGCGCAGCGGTCTTCCCGCTCCCGGTCGGCCCGGCAGTTGGCGATTTCCATCTTGTTTCGTTCGATGAGCTCCTCGCTCATGTGGGGAAAAAAGGATCGGGCAAAGGCCGTCAAGCCCTCCGATACGACGAGGCCCGGCACGGAGCGGCGCTGGCCGAGAGCGGTCCGGACGCGGCGCAGCTC
>ERZ791821.1228-NODE-1228-length-14792-cov-5.909208_pt1 | contig 14792 bp, 12 predicted proteins | sample MGYA00510300_ERZ791821 | MGnify/ENA primary metagenome ERZ791821 (study PRJEB30046, sample SAMN00792034) | human gut metagenome | study: EMG produced TPA metagenomics assembly of the A metagenome-wide association study of gut microbiota in type 2... | reverse complement strand
ACCGGAAACATGGGCGGCATCCCGAACAGCACCGAGCGCAGCAGCGGGGCGGCAAAGCCCACGGCCAGCCCCCACGGGCCGCCCAGCACAAAGCCGCACAGCAGCACCGGGAAGTGCATTGGGCACAGCATATTGCCCACCTTGGGCACCTGACCGGTGAGCAGCGGCAGCACAAAGGCCAGCGCTAAAAACAGGGCGGCCAGCACCAGCTGCCGCACGGGCGAAGCGTTTTTGGTTTTCATAAGGGTTCCTCCTCTTGTGCCGCAAAAAAAGGGGTCTGCCCCGGCATCCCATGCCAAAGGCAGACCCCTTCGTGGCGTCTGTTTCAAAAAAATATTGCTTAAAGGGCAAAGCGGCGGGCTGCGGCCCGCCCCTCCGGCTTCCTGTCGGAGCTATGGTCAAAATTATAACAAAGCCCTCCCACCCCTGTCAAGCGGAGCAGAACGTCTGCAAAATAGACAAAAATCGGTCTTTTTGCAAAAAAATTTCCCCGGGGCTGTACATTTTGCCGGAAGAAGCTTGACCTTTTTGCATAGAATAGATAATATAAAATTGAAAAAAAGCGCGCTGCGGTGGAATGGCCGCCGGGGCGCTGACGAGAGGCTTTTTTGAACGCATGAATTCTGAGGTTCATACGGGAGGACCATCATGACAAATGCTGAAAAACTTACCCTGAAAAAGCCCGCCTGTCACATCCGCATGGGCGTGATCGAGGGGACCCACAGCGCAGGCTGTGGCCATCCGGGCGGTAGCCTGAGCATCGCGGATGTGCTGTCTTATCTGTACTTTAAAGAGATGAACGTAGCCCCTGCCCAGCCTAAGATGGCGAGCCGCGACCGTCTGGTGCTGTCCAAGGGCCACGCCGCCCCGGCGCTGTACGCAGCGCTGGCCGAGCGGGGCTTCTTCCCGGTGGAGGAGCTCAAGACCCTGCGCAAGATCGGCAGCCGCCTGCAGGGCCACCCCAACATGAACAGCGTGCCCGGCGTGGATATGTCCACCGGCAGTCTGGGTCAGGGCATCTCTGCCGCCTGCGGCATGGCGCTGGGCGCAAAGCACGCCGGTTCTGCCGTGAACGTTTTTGCCATTCTGGGCGACGGCGAGGTGGAAGAGGGCGAATGCTGGGAGGCCTTTATGTTTGCCGCCCACTACGGCCTTTCCAACCTGTGCGTGATGCTGGACCGCAACCATCTGCAGATCGACGGCACCACCGAGACCGTGATGAACAGCGCCCCGCTGGAGGATAAGCTGCGCGCCTTCAACTTCAACGTGGTCACCATCAACGGCCACGACTTTGACCAGATCGAAAGCGCAGTGCAGGCCTTCCATGCCGAGAGCGAAAAGCCCACCTGCATCATTCTGGACACCGTCAAGGGCACGGGCGTTTCCTATATGACCAATTCCGTTGCATGGCACGGCAAGGGCCCCAACGATGAAGAGTATCAGGTGGCCATGAACGAGCTGAACGCAGCCTACGCCGCGCTGGAACAGGAGGAGAACTGAGATGGCAGACGTGAAAAAGATCGCGACCCGCGATAGCTACGGCAACACCCTGAAGGAGCTGGCCGCCGAAGGCCACGATGATCTGGTGGTGCTGGACGCAGACCTTGCCGCCGCTACCAAGACCGGTATGTTCCAGAAGGCATACCCGGACCGCCACTTTGACTGCGGCATTGCCGAGGGCAACATGGTGGGCGTGGCCGCCGGTCTGGCTGCCATGGGCTATGTGCCCTTTGTTTCCAGCTTTGCCATGTTTGCAGCCGGCCGTGCCTTTGAGCAGGTGCGCAACTCTGTGGGCTACCCCCATCTGAACGTGAAGATCGGCGCCACCCACGGCGGCATCTCCGTGGGCGAGGACGGCGCTTCTCACCAGTGCTGCGAGGACTTTGCCCTGATGCGCAGCATCCCCGGCATGACCGTCATCTGCCCCGCCGATGATATCGAGGCCCGCGCCGCTGTGCGCGCCGCCTACGCCATGGAGGGCCCTGTCTACCTGCGCTTCGGCCGTCTGGCTGTGCCCGTGTTCCACGATGAGGCCAACTATCACTTTGAGCTGGGCAAGGGCGAGCAGCTGACCGAGGGCAATGATATCGCCATCATCGCCACCGGCCTGATGGTCAACGAGGCCCGCATGGCCGCCGAGCAGCTGGCTGCCGAGGGCATCCATGCCCGGGTCATCAACATCCACACCATCAAGCCCTTGGACGAGGAGATCGTCCTCAAGGCTGCTAAGGAGTGCGGCAAGGTCATCACCGCCGAGGAGCACAACGTCATCGGCGGTCTGGGCGAGGCTGTCTGTGCCGTGCTCAGCGAGAAGCTGCCCACCCCCGTGCGCCGCGTGGGCGTGCAGGACGTGTTCGGCTGCTCCGGCCCCGCATGGGACCTGCTGAAGAAGTACGGTCTGGACGCTGCCACAATCTGCAAGACCGCCCACGAGATGCTGGGCAAGTAAAACCGTTTATCCCTATGCCGCTGTGCCGCCCGCACGGCGGTATTTTTTTGCCTGCGTGACCCGGTCACGGAAAAGCAGGCGGCGGATGGGGTATACTGATGCTGTCAGTAAAACATAACACCCATTCAGGAGGGAAAAAATATGGCAGTCATCAACATTACCAAGGAAAACTTTGCACAGGAAGTGCTCCACAGCGAAAAGCCCGTTCTGCTGGACTTCTGGGCCAGCTGGTGCGGCCCCTGCCGGATGCTGAGCCCTGTGGTGGACGAGGTGGCCGAGGAGCGCACCGATGTCAAGGTAGGCAAGGTGAACGTGGACGAGCAGCCGGATCTGGCGGCACAGTTCGGGGTGATGAGCATCCCCACCCTGCTGGTGTTCGAGCAGGGCAAGCTGGTGCGTCAGGCTGTGGGTGCCCGCCCCAAGGCCGGCGTGCTGGAGCTGCTGGGCTGAATGATGCTTTATAGCAATTCAACTTTTTAATGCAACAGCAACAACGTTGAATTGCATATCGCAAATATGCTGTTTGAATGTTGCACTAATTTCTTGATTTGCGATAAAAATTTCACAGTTTTCACGATTGAGCGGAGCGCAAAACGGCAAGGAGGTGCTGTCCAGTTCAACAGCTTTGCGTTGAAAAAGGAGTGCTATGCTGATATAATAAAAATGTGATACTATCACCAAAATTTCAAGAAGAAAACCGTTTGCGGTTGGCAAACATTCAGGAGGAACGCATGGTTACAGGAGCCATTAAAAATAAGGTAGATAAAATCTGGACCGACATCTGGGCGGGCGGCATCACGAATCCGTTGACTGTCATTGAGCAGCTGACCTATCTCATGTTCATCCGGTCACTGGACGAGAAAGAACTTGCCACCGAAGAGTTCGAGAGCATGGCGGGCGAAACGATGGAGCACATCTTCCCGGCCAGCGAGGCAGGTCAGTCCATGCGGTGGAGCAAGTTCAAGGATAAGGACTCCCGCGAGATTTTCCTGACCATGCAGCAGCGGGTGTTCCCTGCCATCAAAAAGATGAAGTACGGCCGCCTGCCGGATTTTGACGAGAACGGCGAGCTGGTGGAAATCGAGGACGACCCCACCCGCCCGGACGAAGGCAACACCGCTTTTGCACGGTACATGGACGATGCCATGTTCCTGATTCCTACGCCGCAGGTGCTGCAAAAGATCATCACCGGGCTGGAAGATCTATACACCCACGACATCGCCGACCTTGATATGCAGGGCGACCTCTACGAGTATATGCTGGGCAAACTGGCAACAGCGGGCCAGAACGGCCAGTTCCGCACGCCCAAGCATATCCGCGACATGATGGTGGAGCTGGTGCAGCCCACGCCCGATGACTTTATCTGTGACCCGGCCTGCGGCACGGCAGGTTTTCTGGTGTCCAGTGCGCAGTATCTCCGTGCCCACTATGAGGACACCATGACCCCGGAGCAGTGGCAGCATTTTGCCGGGCCGATGTTCGCAGGCTTTGACATGGACCGTACCATGCTCCGTATTTCGGCCATGAACCTGATGCTCCACTCCATCACCAACCCGGATATCGATTATAAGGACAGCGTTTCCAAGCAGAACAACATTTGCAGCAGATACACGGTCTGCCTTGCGAACCCGCCGTTCAAGGGCACCGTGGATGCCGAGAGCATCAACGACGACCTGAAAGCCGTCACCAACACCAAAAAGACTGAACTGCTGTTCCTTGCGCTCTTTTTGCGGATGCTGAAAACCGGCGGCCGCTGTGCCTGCATCGTACCGGACGGCGTGCTGTTTGGTTCCAGCAAGGCGCACCAGAGCATCCGCAAAGAGCTTATCGAGAACCACCAGCTGCGGGCGGTCATCTCCATGCCTTCCGGCGTGTTCAAGCCCTATGCGGGCGTGTCCACGGCGGTGCTGGTGTTCACCAAGACCGGCGCAGGCGGCACCGACAAGGTGTGGTTCTACGATATGAAAGCCGACGGCTTCTCGCTGGACGATAAGCGCACCGAGGTGAAAGAAAACGACATCCCGGACATCATTGCCCGGTTCCACAACCTCGATGCAGAAGCTGACCGCAAGCGCACCGAGCAGAGCTTCTTTGTGCCCAAAGAGGAGATCGCCGCCAACGGCTATGATTTGTCCATCAACAAGTACAAGGAGACCGAGTATGTGCCGGTGGAATATCCCTCCACACAGGAGATTCTGGCCGACCTTCATGAGCTGGAAATGGAGATTACCAAGGGATTGGCAGAGTTGGAGGAGATGGTGTGATGGCAAAATTGGGAGAAGTGTTTCCGGTTATTAGAAATGGAGCATCCATAAAGCAGAAAAGTGGCGCAGGTGGATTTCCTATTACTCGAATTGAAACAATTTCAAATAGAATAGTAAACAGGTCAAAGATGGGGTACGCCGGAATTTTCGATATTGAAAAATACCAAGATTATGTACTTCAAGATGGCGATATCCTAATGTCACATATTAACAGTGAAGCACATCTTGGAAAAGTTGCGTTATATACAAAACAGGGCAATGAACAAATTATTCATGGAATGAATCTTTTAATGCTTCGATCCAATTCAAAAAAGTTGCTTCCTGAATATGCAAAGTATTATTTTGAATCGTGGAGTTTTCTTCGACAGATTCAACGAATTACTAAAAAGTCAGTAAATCAAGCTAGTTTTACAGTAACAGCTCTTAAAGAAGTTGAAATCCCATGTGTTAATATCGATGCGCAGAAAGAGATTGTAAAAAGGCTTCAAAATCTGGAGCAACTTATTTCTCTCCGCGAACAGCAGCTTGTCAAGCTGGACGAGTTGATAAAGGCACGGTTTGTGGAGATGTTTGGAGATATAATTCGCAATGATAAATCGTGGCCGATTCATAATTTTTCAGATATTGCGTCCTCTCGGCTAGGAAAAATGCTGGATGCAAAACAGCAAACAGGAAAACACAGTTATCCCTATTTGGCAAATTTCAATGTACAGTGGTTTAGTTTTAATGTGGACAATCTGAATCAAATGGATTTTAATGAAGCTGAGCAAAAAGAGTTTGAATTAAGGGACGGAGATCTTTTGGTGTGTGAAGGAGGTGAAATTGGTCGTTGTGCTGTGTGGCACAATGAGATACAGCCATGTTTTTTCCAGAAAGCATTACATCGAGTACGTTGTAATCGTCAGCTTGTTCAGCCAGACTATCTTGCGTGGTGGTTCAAGTATAATTGCAATCATGACGGATTTGCAGAAATTGCTGGAGCAAAAGCTACTATCGCACATTTACCGGGGATTAAACTCAAACAATTGCAAGTTGCTTTACCCCCTCTTTCCTTGCAAAACGAATTTGCCGCCTTTGTGGAACGTGTAGACCAGCAGAAGCAGACCGTACAGCAAAGCCTTGAGAAACTGGAACTGATGAAAAAAGCACTGATGCAGGAATATTTTGGGTGAAAGGGTGTGCAACAGCGGATTTTGGCGGTATAATAACGTTAAACAGAACATTTTACCATGAAAGGAGCATGCGATGATGACTTTTGAAGAAGAAAAAGATTACAACAATGCAAAATTTGATGCAATCAAGGCAAAGAACTCAATTCAAAAGCTGAAACCCGAACTTCGGGAGCAACTGCTGAAAGAACTGGTTGGAGCAGAAGCGTATGCTGCGGTATTACAAATTCTCGATTGGATGGAATTGGCCAAAAAGTGCTAATGTGGGCACTGACAACTTCAAAAGGGTGATTCAAATGGGCTGGAAAGATGAATTTCTAAAACTATATATGAGTACAAGTCAAAGTAAAATCGAAAATGCTCTTGCACTCAAAGAGCAAAACATACCTTCTGTACTTTATAGATACCGCTCTGCAAAAGAAGAAAAATATGTGGTAAATGAGTTGAGAGGAAATATTTATATACCACATATTAGTGAACTTAATGACCCATTTGACTCTTGCTCACTACTGGGAAGTGAAAATGTCAACCGATACTTTCAAATGGAAGATTTCAAGGAAAAAGTAGAATATGTGACTGAAAAAAAGATACCTGAAAATGTGTTAAAAGATGACACGTGGTCAGAAGATATAATAAATTATTTTCTGTCATTGTATGGTGTTTCAGATGATGAAAGAAGGAAGAATATAGAATCGTATTTAGCCGACATGAGAGGGAAAATCGAAAATTCAAATATTCGTGTAAATGAAATGATAAAAAGAAATTATCGAATTGCTTGTTTTTCGGAAACGCTATACAATTTGCCAATGTGGAATCACTATGCAAATAGTCATCAAGGAATATGTTTGGAGTATGATACGTCAAAGTTTGCATACGATGACGCAATAAGGAAACGACTGTTTCCTGTTTTTTATCAGAATAAACTTCCGGATTTGCTTGAAACAATAAAGAATATGGACTTGCAAAATCTTCCTATTACAATGTTTGATTATATTTTAATTCAGAAGTTGAAAGACTGGTCATACGAAAAGGAGTGGAGGCTTGTTCTTGATTTTGGGCAGATTGCGAGGAATGCAGAAAACATTTCCGAGGATTATTGGAGTACTGGAAAAATAGAGTTTCTCACCAAACCATCAAAAGTATATTTGGGAGCGAAGATTAGTCGCGATATGAGGCTTTTTATTATTGCTGTCTGTGACAAATTAAATATTAAAGTTTCACAAATGGAATGTACAGAATACGGATTAAAAGATTGCAGAATCATATGATAGCCTAAAATATACAGTTTTTGAAAATAAATGGTTGAAAATTCAGCTCGAGCGCGTGTGGAAAAAATTCGTTAGAATGGAGTCTCCTATGCCCAATTTCTCTATCAGAGAGGAGAGAAAAAAGATGGATTTTCATCATGATCTGGCAGAAATTTCAAGCCGAGGATTGAAAAGACTTGGAATCCAGATTTCCCCGAATTGGGATAACTGGCATCTTTATATGAATTGGGTTCAGATAAGACAGCGTCGGCTCGATTCTCTACAGCATTATCAAGTGGTATATTCAAAAGAACTAAGGCAAAAAATATCTGATTTTTCAGAGAATGACAAGAAAAGCATTGCCGATATAGAAAATCGTCTCCGAAACGCTGAACCTATCACAGATTACATGAGTAAATTGATAAATTCGCCCTCTGTGAAAAAATCGGATTTTTTGTTGAAGGCATGGAATATATATCACTTGCACCTAGAAAAGAATAACTCCAAGAAAAAATATACAAATCCTCTGCTTCTCTTTTTTCAGCGGAAAGGAAATGTGGTCTATTTTATTGATGTACAGCAACATCCCTATGGAAACAAATGGTTTTCTCGCGAATTGCTGGAAATCGTTTATGATAATTGGCCTGAACTGGTCCGGTATATTCCCAATATGAAACCGGTCTTAGAATCTGGTGCTTCTGTGAATTTAACAGATGAACAAGTATTTGAACTTATGAAAAATGGGGTAACAACAATTGTACCATTTCGGGATGGTTCACTTTTATATACAAGCGGTGGAATTGCCGCTTCCGGTGATGGCGGAACAGCTGTTTTCATTGCAGATAAAGTTTGGAATGCGTTATCCCTGTGCCAAATACGGTTGAATACGAATCCGCAAAGATATTGCAATCGTGCAAACAATGGCGCTTATAGAATTCCCAATTATAAATTGGTCCTAGAAGATGGTTCTTTTTTCGCAAACGATAAACAAAGAAAAGAAAAATTGTTTCTTTTTAACGAACCGAAAATCTGATACAGATGAAAGGAGCCCTCCACCATGTCCAACTTCTCCTATCTCTCCACTCGCCCCGAATATTCCCTCTTCGCCAATTCTGCCATCGAAGCCGAGAAGGTGTTTGCCACCTCTCCGGCCATGTGCGCTGTGGGCTGTCGGAAGGCGTTGGAGCTGGCGGTGAAGTGGGTGTATGCGGCGGACAAAACCATCACGATGCCCTACAAGGACAACCTGCAGTCCCTGCTGCACGAGGAGAGTTTTCGCTTTGCAGTAGACCGGGACGTGTGGAGCGTACTGCCCAGCATCGTGAAGGCGGGCAACTTGGCGGTACATACCGGGCACAGCGTGTCGGCGGCGGATGCCGTGTTCAGCCTGCGGGGGCTGTTCGATTTCATCCAGTGGGTGGATTACTGCTACGGCACGGACTATGTGGAGCGCTCCTTTGACGAAACGGCCATCCCCGGCGAGAAAGTGGAACTGGACACCCGGAAGATCCGGGAGCAGGAAAGCCTGCTGGAACAGAAAGATGCTGAGCTGGAAGCCCTGCGCAAGCAGGTGGAGAGCCTTTCGGCGGTATACACGGCGGGCAAGCAGCAGAACCAGCAGAGCCGCAGCTTTACCGCCGCCGACCTGACCGAGGCCGAAACGCGGCGGAAGATCATCGACATCGACCTCAAGGCCATGGGCTGGAAGTTTACCGGGGCGGATGCCGATGTGCGGGTAGAGTACGAAGTGGACAACATGAACGGCGTGCTGGGCCAGAAGGGCTATGCAGATTATGTTCTCATGGGCAAGGACGGCAAGCCGCTGGCGGTCATTGAGGCCAAGCGCAGCACCAAGGACCCCAACATCGGGCGCAAGCAGGCGCAGCTTTATGCGGACTGTCTGGAACAGAAATTCGGCCGCCGCCCGATGCTGTTCACCACAAACGGCTACACCACCTATTTCTGGGACGAGCAGAGCGGCCCGCAGCGTGCCGTGAGCGGGGTGTTCTGCAAGGACGATCTGCAGAAGCTGATGAACCGCCGCACCGAGAAAAAGCCGCTGGACACCATTGAAATTGACGATAAGATCACCGACCGCTACTACCAGAAAAATGCCATCCGTGCGGTGTGCGCCCACATCACGCAGGGGTTCCGGCGCAACCTGCTGGTCATGGCCACCGGCACCGGCAAAACCCGCACGGCATCCAGCCTGACCGACGTGCTGAGCCGGGGCGGCCATGTGACGAATGTGCTGTTTCTGGCCGACCGCACCGCGCTGGTCAAGCAGGCGAAGGACGATTTCAAGAAGTATCTGCCTGACCAGTCCCTGTGCAATCTGTGCTCCTCCAAGGACGACAAGGCCGCGCGCATCGTGTTCTCCACCTATCCTACGATGCTCAACGCCATCGACAACGCCAAGACGAAGGACGGCGTGCCTCTGTTCTCCCCGGCTCATTTTGACCTCATCATCGTGGACGAGAGCCACCGCAGCATTTTCAAGAAATACCGGGCCATCTTTGACTATTTTGATGCCATTCTGGTGGGTCTGACCGCCACCCCGAAAACCGATGTGGACCGCAACACCTACGACTTTTTTGAGATGGAGCACGGCATCCCTACCTACGCCTACGATTACGACACTGCCGTTTATACAGACCATGTTCTGGTGCCCTATTACAACTACGAGGTCAGGACGAAGTTTCTGGAAGAGGGCATCCACTACGACCAGCTTTCGCCGGAGGACAAAGCCCGCTACGAGGATGATTTTGCCGAGGACGACACCCTGCCCAGCTTTATTCCATCCGAAAAACTGAACAAGTTCATCTTCAACGCCAACACGGTGGATACCGTGTTACAGGACCTGATGGAGCGGGGCATCAAAGTGGCGGGCGGCGACCGCATCGGCAAGACCATTGTCTTTGCCCAGAACAAGCGCCACGCGGAGTTTATCCGGGAGCGTTTTTGCAAGCTGTACCCGCAGCTGGAACAGCAGTATCCCGGCTTCATCCAGCGGGTCGTCTGTGACGATGCCTATGCGCAGTCCATCATTGACGATTTCAAACAGCCGGATAAGCCGCCATTCATCGCTGTTTCGGTGGATATGATGGACACGGGCATTGATGTGCCGGAGTGCGTCAACCTTGTCTTTTTCAAAAAAGTGCGCAGCAAAACGAAATTCTGGCAGATGATCGGCCGGGGCACCCGGCTTTGCCCGTCCCTTGCCTGCGTGGATGCCATCGACGGCGAATATACCGGCAAGCGGCGCTTTCTGATCTTCGACTACTGCGGCAACTTTGAGTTTTTCCGCCAAAAGCCCAACGGCTACGAGAGCACCGACACCAAGAGCCTGTCCGAAAGCATCTTTTGCAAACAGGTGCGCATTGCCGCCGCGCTGCAGGATGGCGCGTACACGGATGAAAAATACCAGTGCTGGCGCAATATCCTTACCGAAACCTGTCGGGCTGAGGTGGGCGCTCTGAACCCGGAACTGGTCTCTGTGCGCCTGCACCGTGCAGCGGTGGAGCATTACCAGAAGCCGGAAGCCTTCACCGCTCTGAGCGAAACAGACAAGGGCACCCTGATGCGGGAAGTCGCACCGCTCATCTCGCTGGACGACAAGGACGAAGCGGCCAAGCGGTTCGATAATTTTGTGTACGGCCTGCTGCTCTGTGAGCTGGAAGGTCTGCCCGGACTGACGCGGGCGCAGCGGCAGTTGAAAAACACCGCGGCTCTGCTGGAACAGAAAGCCACCATCCCGCAGGTGCAGGCCAAGCTGCCGCTTATCCGGGAAGTACAGACAGACGAGTTCCTGACCTCCCGCGACTTGCTCCGCTTTGAGGAAATGCGGCAGGAGCTACGGGAGCTGGTTAAGTTTCTGGTGGACGGTGTGGAAGGGCAAAAAACCATCTATACTGCCCTTGCTGACCCGGTGCTGGAACAGACCGAGGGCAAGGCGTTGGACTCCGGTTATGACTTCGGGGAGTACCGGGAGCGGGTCAACCGCTACATCATGGAGCACCGCAACGATACGCTGGCCATCCACAAGCTGACCCAGAACATCCCGCTCTCGCAGGGCGATTATATCGAGCTGGAACACATTTTTACCAGCGAGCTGGGCAGTAAAGAAGATTATGCCCGGGAGTTCAAGGATACTCCTTTTGGTTTGTTGGTGCGCAAGGTGGCAAAGCTCGACCACGAAGCCGCCATGCAGGCATTCTCCAAGTTCATCAACGATGAATCGCTGAATGCAAAGCAGATCGCTTTCGTGCAGAAAGTTATCCATTATATCGAGCAGAACGGCTATGTGGAAAGCAAAGCCGTCCTGATGAAACCGCCCTTCGACCAGCCCATCCTGTTCACCCGCCTGTTTGACGGCAAAATGGGCGGAGAATTGATGGAAACTATTGATGCCGTCCGGGAAAATGCGGTCCACGTAACAGCATGATACATGATATATAAGTAGAATCTATGCTTCAGATGCGGTATAATGGTGATAAAATTCAAATAGATAGCAAAGCAGGTGATACTCCATGCCTTACCAGAGCGACCTTTATATTGAAGCATCCCATGTGGACTGCAAGGAGCAGCTAGAAGAAAAGAAGCCCCGCAGCTGGCTGAAATCTATTTCTGCCTTTGCTAACACACGCGGCGGACATTTGATTTTTGGCGTGAAAAACGAGCCTCGTGTGGTGCTGGGATTGGACGACCCACAACGTACCATCAGCAAAATTACAGAAATCATCAAGGTTCGGATAGACCCTGCACCGCGCTATCAGGTGCGTCAGGTTGAAATTGAAGGTAAGCTCTGTGTAGACCTTGAAGTGCAAAATGGTCCGGCATATCCGTATTACTATGCCGCAGATGGTGTTCATATAGCCTATGTGCGCCGTGGCGACCAGTCCGAAGAAGCAACCACACGAGAACTAAACGAGCTGATTTTGCGGGGCATGAATCAGACGTACGATGCCCTGCCAAGTTCTTACCGTGTAGGAGATGTCAGTTTTACATTGCTGGCAGCAACATTTAAAAATCTCAAAAAAGAAACTTTTGATTTGACAAAAGACCTGCCCTCTGCAGGGCTGGTCTCAGATGATGGACAGATTACCAACGGTGGTTTGCTGCTCTGCGATCAGGGGGTACTCCGGCAGTCACGCATTTTCTGTACTCGGTGGAAAGGTGATCGAAAGGGCAATCTGGACGAGGATGCCTTGGATGATAAAGAATTTCAAGGTGCAAGTCTGATTACCTTGCTGCAAAATGCAGAGGATTTTGTCCGGAACAATAGCAAAAATCCGTGGAGCATTCGGGGCATGACCCGTGAGGAGCGCAGCGATTACCCTTATAAGGCCGTTCGTGAGGTGTTGGTCAACGCGCTGATTCACCGGGATTACCAGATTCTTGGTTCGGAAATCCATGTGGAGGTTTTTGATGATCGTCTAGAAATCACTTCGCCGGGCGGCATGATGAATGGCCGCAGGGTGCAGGATATGGATATCCGGCATATTCCGTCTATGCGGCGCAATCAGGTGATCTCGGATGTGTTCTCACGGCTTGGCTTTATGGAGCGCCGTGGCAGCGGCATTGACCGCATCCTTGACTCTTATGCGGAAGTAGTACAAAAGCCAACGTTCTACTCAGATGCCGATTTCTTCATCGTTACACTTCCGAACCGAAGTGTTGCCACTCCGTCCCAGACTTTTATGGAAAATGTAGAAAGTGTAGAAAGTGTAGAATCTGTACATTCTACATCTTTGAGCGCAAAGGAACTTGCGGCATTCAAAGAACGACTAAAAGAGCTGCCATTGACAAGCTCAACAAAGGACTGCACAGCCGAACTGTTTCGTCGATATGGCTTTGAATATACGTTTCATGCGGTTAATGTTGCAGATGTTTTCAAGGTGAAAACTGCGGGAGCGTATCGAATTGTAAAGAAGCTTCGAGATTTTGGTATCATTGAATCTCCTCAATATGGCAGTTATCAGTTTGTCAAAATGTAAAAGCAGCAGCCACTCATCAACACGTTCTGTGTAAATGGGTGGCTGTTGTTCATCTTATAGGAGGTCAATCTTCCATTTTGCCGTGGTCGCAGTCGAGGGAGAGGTAGTGTTCCATCTCCTCTCCCAGCACGAGCTGTGCGTACTCCAAGGGTCTGTTGTACAGCAGCCAGTCCAGCTCCGCCCGTTGCACTGGAGTATTGCCATACTCATCCTCGATGGTGATGCAGTCGATGGCAACGGCAGAGCCATCTGCAAACCGGGCTTCCACCCGGTTGGTGTCCATATTGTAGCGGCAGAAAAGCAGTTTGTTCATGGTGAACCTCATTTCTATATCAAACGGTGTCTGTTCGGATGTCCTGAACCCTGCCATAAAACCGGTGGTTGATTTGTCCATTGGGCTTTGTTTTGCCCGTCTTCACACTTTTGCACACTTTTTGCACACCGGCGGGAAAGCCGTGTTTTTCCTTGTATAGTCTGCATTCTGTGCATCGTGAGCAGAACTTGTCGGGGCGAGGCCCCTCCATCTGCTGTCGCAGACCGTTCGGTCACTTAAAAGTCCCACTGGGGCTTTCATTGCTTTGCAAACGCAAAGTTATCCGTTATGAAATAGTTGCAACAAATTTCTCTATCAAGCGATTCACCTGTTCGGGTCTGTCTGTGTTGGAATTATGTCCGGCTCCTTCGATCCATGTCAAAGGAATTTTCGTATTGCGATGCCATGCTTTGTTGTACCGTATACACGAACCCGCGTGATCTTGTGTGCCGCACATCAATAATGCAGGACACTTGATCTCATACGGCAGATCCTTTTCCATAGCCGCTGCCAAAATACGATACCCATGACCGGCAATTTGTGCATAGCGTTTCTGATCGCCGTCATACGTCAGCATCATTTCACGCATGAGGTTTCTACCATAATCGGTCGTGGCAACACCTTCCGACCCCGATTTCAGAAGCCATTTCCACGGATAGTGCGCATATACCGGTTCCATCCGTTTCAAAAGCCAGATCTCAACTGCCGTCACATAGCTTCGTTGCAGCGGTGCAGAGTCGATGGAGATAAAACCTGTCATTTTGTCTGGGTAAAGCTGTGCATAAGCCTGTCCCACATACCCACCCATAGACTGCCCGATCATAACAGGCCTTGCGATTCCTTCTTGGTTCAATAGTTCGTTCAGCCATTTTGCCTTATCGAATAAGTCAAAATCGAACCGAAACGGCCATGAAGAAGCGTGTGCCGGCGCATCCCAGACGATAACATTATACCTGTTCTCAAAATACTGAATTTGCTTATCAAACAATCGATGGTCCGCAGTCAATCCTGGCAGAAAAACGAGAGTAATCGTATCCGGGTTTGATACGCTTGCCCAATAGTGAATCGTTCCGCAACGAGTTTGATACGTTTTTTCTTTCATCGGGCTTTCCTCCACAAATTCCGAGTTGTCGAGTTCAGTATACCACGCTTTCCCCCCACCGAAAAACTCCTGTACACAAAAGAGCCGCCGCACAGAGTTTTGGTTTTACTCTGTCTACTCCAGGGGTAGCATATCACGCACCGCTTCCGGGGTGTATTTTTATGCTTCGGCGTCCGCGCCGTTTTCCAGCTTGCCCAGATACCGCCACAGGGTGGTGCGGCTGATGCCCAGCTGCCGGGCGGCGGCGGCGCG
>ERZ791821.1226-NODE-1226-length-14840-cov-2.547041_pt1 | contig 14840 bp, 15 predicted proteins | sample MGYA00510300_ERZ791821 | MGnify/ENA primary metagenome ERZ791821 (study PRJEB30046, sample SAMN00792034) | human gut metagenome | study: EMG produced TPA metagenomics assembly of the A metagenome-wide association study of gut microbiota in type 2... | reverse complement strand
ACTGGAATGGGATCCACGAATCATCGGAACCAAGAAACTTCCGGATGGTACAATAAAGAAAGGAATTGGAAATATCATTCGAGACTTCAGCCTGGATGAATTCCCACAGTTCTTTAACGTATTAAAAGGTGACATGAGCCTTGTAGGCACAAGACCGCCGACGGTAGATGAATGGGACAAATATGATCTTCACCACCGTGCCCGCCTTGCCACCAAACCTGGCATTACAGGAATGTGGCAGGTCAGCGGACGAAGCAACATCACTGACTTCGAGGATGTAGTAAAACTCGACAGACAGTACATTGCAGAGTGGAACTTTGCTCTGGATATAAAGATCCTTTTCAAAACCGTGCTGGTTGTATTCAAGCGGGACGGTGCGATGTAGGATCACAAATTAATGGTATACTAATTGTATACAAGGTGGCTTCGTAAAATGATCATAAAGCGGTCATGAAGTTCACCCAACTGGATAAAAATGAGAAGACATAGGGGCTTGTATATGAACCAAAATGTCATATGCAAGCCCGAAAAAAGAGGCGTTTTTGGTACGCACTGAGAAATGTCTACTCAACAAGAAATTCCCACGTATTTTTCAAAATAAAGAAATAGGAAAGCTTTAAATCATATGGAAAAGAAATTAGCTATTTCTATGTTTGGTCAAAAAAGACTGAGCAGAGAAGGCGGAATTGAAATTGTTGTAAAAGAACTTTGCACCAGAATGGCACAGGATGGGCATAAGATCACTTGCTACAATCGATCAGGACATCATGTAAGTGGGGCAGAGTTTGATAAAAAAAACGAATATAAAGGAATTTGCCAAAAATCTGTTCCAACTATTGAAAAAAAGGGATTAGCAGCTGTTAGTTCATCTTTTTTTGCAGCACTTTACAGTGCATTTGGAAAATATGATGTTGTACATATTCACGCGGAAGGACCAGCTTTTTTCTCATGGCTGCCAAAGATGTTTGGTAAAAGGGTCGTGGTCACAATACATGGCATAGACTGGCAGCGTGAAAAATGGAAATCCGGTTTTGGTTCCAAATTCATTCGCCAGGGTGAAAAAAATGCTGTGAAATACGCAGATGAAATTGTTGTTTTAAGCAAAGGTGTTCAGGACTATTTCAAGGATACTTATGGTCGAGAGACCCGCTTCATTCCAAACGGTGTAAACCGACCAGAAATCCAAAGCGCAAAACTAATCACTGAAAAATTTGACCTTACAAAAGATTCCTACATCTTGTTTCTTGGCCGATTAGTTCCTGAAAAAGGATTGCGATATCTGATTGAAGCATTTAAAGCTGTTAAAACAAATAAAAAACTGGTAATTGCAGGCGGTTCCAGTGATACAGATTCCTTTATGAAAGAGTTACAGGAATCAGCAAAAAGCGATAACAGAATCATTTTCACCGGTTTTGTACAAGGCCAGCTGTTAGATGAACTATATAGCAACGCATATATTTACACATTACCATCCGACCTGGAAGGTATGCCATTAAGCCTTCTGGAAGCAATGAGCTACGGAAACTGCTGTCTGGTTTCAGATATTCCAGAATGTGTAGAAGTCGTGGAAGATAAGGCATTGGTTTTTAAGAAATCAGATACTGAGGATTTAAGGACCACCTTGCAAAAAGCTTGTGAACATCCAGAACATGTAGCTGAACTGAAACAAACAGCCGCTGATTTTATTTGCCAAAAATATAACTGGGATAATGTTGTGGAAGAAACAGTAAAGCTGTACAGGAGTAAATAACAAATGAAAATATTGTTGATAAATAATCTCCTCTAACCGAACGCAGGTAGTGAGATGTACATAGTGAAAACGCCGGAAAAATAGCGTATTTACAGCACTTTTTGAGAAATGGATAGAGCTGCGAGAACGGTTTTTATCTCGCTACCTAGGTTCAGCAACAGCAGATGATTTTATCATAAGAACTTTCAGTATCACTACCTGCGTTTGTATGGAGCACTCTGGTTTATGAATAACACATTGGAAGTGCTTCATCTGAACAGGGGCAGTGAAATAGAACATAAGATATAACGGTTGACACTTGAATTGCTGAGAAAATATTTATCAGCAGAAAGACAGTACGTAACCCGTATTGTGAAATGAAATTTATAAGGAGAAAAGGCAATGATAAGAATTCTTCATTCTGTCAGCAATATGGATCGTGCTGGTATTGAGACGATGCTGATGAACTATTATCGATATATGGATAAGTCAAAAGTTCAGTTTGATTTCTTGTGTAACAAGAAAAAGCCGGGCGCTTACGATGATGAAATAAAATCTATGGGTGGAAGAATTTACCATACACCGGGACTGAATCCTGTGAAGTATCCTGAATACCTCAAGTTTATGGGTAAATTATTCCATGAGCATCCGGAATATAAAATTGTTGAGGCGCACAATGGGGCACTTGGCGTGTATGCACTTCATGCTGCCAAAGTGAGCAAAATCCCTGTGCGCATTTTTCATGCTCATGGGGCAAGTATAACAAAGGATTGGAAATTACCGATTAAACTTGTTTGCAAAGCCATGTTGCCCGCCAATATGAATGAGCATTATTCATGTGGTGTTGAGGCTGCAAGATGCTATTTTGGAGACAAGGTAGTTAGTGAAAATGATTATGTCTTAATTCCGAATGCAATCAAAATTTCAAATTTTGTTTTTAACGATTTAACACGAGAAAAAATACGCAGAGAGAATGGATTAGAGGGCAAGCATGTGATTGGACATGTAGGCAGATTTATGGCTCAGAAGAATCACATGTTCCTGTTAGACATATTTGCAGAAGTGCATAAATTAGATGAAAAGGCACAGCTGGTTCTACTTGGCGATGGAGAATTGATGGAAGCGGTAAAACAAAAAGCTGATAAATTGAATCTTGAAAAAAATATTACATTTGTGGGAAATGTAGGAAACGCAAATGAATGGTATCAGGCATTTGATTGCTTTGTTTTACCCTCAATCTGGGAGGGACTCCCTGTTGTAGGTGTAGAGGCTCAAGCAGCAGATTTGCCCTGTGTTTTCTCAGCAAATGTAACAAGAGAAATTGGCTTCAGTGAACGAACTGAATTTATTGGATTGGATGAGCCATTAAATAAATGGGCGAGGACAATAGGAAAGGCACTCCTGCAGACAAATAGAGTTGACAGAACAGATTTGATTACGGAAAAGCACTATAACATTGAAGTGGAAGCAGAGCGGCTGCAGGAACGATATCTGCAATTGTATAAGGAGCGGTGTCAGGCATGAAGATTGGAATTTTGACGCATCATTACATAAATAATTTTGGGGCTTTTTTACAGGCCTATGCATTACAGACTGCTTTGCAGGAAATGTATCCCAATGACGAAGTTCAAATTATAGATTGTATGAATGTGAAACATTTTGTGATTAATGCGGGAGGATGGTTTCGTTTTTATAAAAATAAAGAAACACTGTCCGATTGGCTGCAAAAAATCAAATTGCCTATTACATTTGCGAAAGCCAGGAAAAAATATATGGCGCTTACGCCAACCTGCTACAATGCTAAAGATATTGAAAAACTGGGTTTGGACTATATTGTAGTGGGTAGTGACGAAGTGTGGAACTATCAGGAGACAAAGGGAAACGCGAAAGTAAAATTTGGTGTTGGTTTGGAAAAAGAAAAACTGGTTGCGTATGCACCGAGTGTTGGTCAAACACATGAAACGGACGTACCTGAGTATGTAAAGACAGGAATTTTAAAGTTTAAGGCTGTGTCGGCAAGAGATCAGTTGACAGAAGAACTTGCTGAAAAAATTCGGAATGAGGAGATCGAAAGAGTTACAGATCCTACATTCCTCGTACATATTCCAGATGAAGAAGTGCCAGTAGTGACTCAGCCATATATGCTTTTTTATTACTGCGATGGTCTGTCAGAGGTGGAAAAGCAGAAACTTATTGATTATGCACACAAAAACGGTATGGCGGTTTATGGTGCAGGAGAATGCGATAAACGGTATACGGACATAACGGTCAATCTTACACCGTTTCAGTGGGTCTGGATGTTTCGGAATGCAGCGTGTGTGGTAACCGGGACATTTCATGGAGCAGTATTCTCTATGCTTAACCATCGTCAGTTCGCTTGCTACTTGACAAATCCCAGCAGAATTCGGAAGGTTTCATCACTTCTTGGAGAGTTTGGGCTGGCAAATAGACGCTGCGAGGGAAATGCAATTCAAATTATTGAAACGCTTAATCAAAAGATAGATTATGATTCTATTGAGGTCGAGTTTGACAAAAGAAGAAGCAAAAGTAAAAAATTTCTCAAAAGGGCAATTGGTTAAAAAACAGTGAATTGCTAATGTGGGATGTAAACAGATTGGATAGGGAATATGGGAATAGTTCTATTTAAAAATAAAAAAACATGCTGTGGTTGTGGTGCATGTGCTTCTATCTGCCCTAAAGAAGCAATATCGATGAAACCAGATAATCAAGGATTTATTTATCCGGTGATTGATTCGGATTTATGTGTTTCATGTGGTGCATGTAAAAAGGTATGTGCATATCAAAATGAAAATTCGTCACATGAACCTGTACGAGCTTATGCCGCAGTAAATAAAAAGCAGGAACAGCTTGCGAAATCAGCTTCTGGAGGTGTTTTTGCGGCGGTCGCGACATATTTTCTGGAAAATGGCGGAGTTGTTTTTGGAGCGTCACTTGATTTTGAAAATGGACAGTCGATACCGCATTTGATTGGAATTGAGAATATAGAGCAGTTGAAACGCATCCAAGGATCAAAATATGTTCAAAGTGCAGTCGAAGAAACATATAAACAAGCAAGGCAAAAATTGAATGAAGGAAGAAAAGTCCTTTTCTCAGGAACACCCTGCCAAATTGCCGGACTATATGGATATTTGAAAAAGGATTATGGCAACCTTTGGACTATTGATGTGATTTGTCATGGAGTGCCAAACGCAAAGTTTTTTAATGACTATCTTAGTGTAGAAGCAAAAAAGCGTGGAGGAGTTCCAATTGGCTATTCTTTCCGAGATAAAAAACGCGGATGGGGAATGAATGCAAGATTGGATTTGAGACGCCCATCAGGTGAAGAAAAGAGTATATACATACCAGCAAGATTGACATCTTATAATACTTTGTTTTTGGATGGAGATATTTATAGAGAAAATTGCTACGAGTGTCCATATGCGCATAAAGAACGAGTAGCAGATATGACAATTGGAGACTTTTGGGGAATCGAACGTGAACATCCTGAGTTATTGAAGCAGGATGCGTTTGATGAAAGAAAAGGCATTTCCTGCATGCTTGCGAATACTGAAAAAGGTGTAGAACTGTGCAAAAAATTAACGGACAGAATTTGGTTAAGCGAAAGTTCATATGATAAGATCGCAAGAAAAAATGGACAGCTTAGTCATCCATCTGTTCAATCATCTCGTCGAAAAATAATTATGGAGCTTTACGAAAAGACTGGGTATGACGGGGTGGAAAAGTGGTTCCATAAAAAGTATAGAAAACATATAGTTGTGCACAGTATTTATAATGCGATTCCTAGAAAAGTAAGAGTTGCATTGAAAAATATAATCAAAAAATAGAGGAGAATTACGGATGGCTTCAAAACACATGAATCTGAAAAGAATATCGCATCGAATAAAAGAAGAAGTAGGTTCTACAATGGAAGTTGCAAATGTAGTGGGTATTAGAGGTGCATTTGCAACATTCCGTGGTAAAGTAGATATTCAAATTATGGTTCATAATGGACATATAGAGCATCCGTGGATCAAAAAGCACTTAATAAAAAAACATGAGGCAATGAATGCGTATTTTGAACGAACCTGCATAAAAGTTACCGAAGAACGGATTTGCAATATTAAAATTCCAGAACAGGATGAAAATTATAAGGATTGCGTTTGGATATGCTGGTGGCAAGGGATGAAGAATGCTCCAGATATCGTAAAAAAATGTGTAGAGTCTATTCGGATTCATGCTGGAAACCATAAAATTGTAATTATTACAGACGAAAACTACAAGGAATTTGTTACATTTCCAACTTGGTTAGAAGAAAAATATAAACGTGGAATTATAACAAAAACACATCTTTCAGATTTATTGAGAATTTCGCTTTTAGCTCAATATGGTGGAATTTGGTTGGATTCGACTTTTTTCTGTACAGGAGATCTTCAGCCGTATTTCGATATGCCAGTTTGGTCGATTAAGCGACCAGACTATCGCCATGTTTCTGTGGCATGTGGTGAATTTGCAAACTATTCGTTTGGATGCACTACAGAATATAGAAAAGTTTTTGCTATCTTACGAGAATATCTTCTGGATTATTGGGAGCATTATGATTATATGATTGATTATCTGTTTTTAGATTATTTGATTGTTCTTGCAAGAAAGCAAAATGATTATGTGAATCAGGCATTTAATGAAATCATCCCTAATAATAAAAACTGCGATGAACTGTTGAAGGTTCTTGGAACTACGTTTGATTCTAGTGCTTGGGAAATGTTGAAGGATAATACGGCATTGTTTAAGCTGACATGGAAAGCTGATTTTCCCCAAATAGTTGATGGAAAGAAAACGTATTATGGAAAAATGCTGAATGGAGAACTTCTTTAAGCATGGGGAGATTGGAGGTAAGAGGAAAACGATGCTAGAGTGTTTAAAAAGTGATTTATATCGCTATGAGGGAAAGACAACATGGAAATCCTTTATTAAGTACTATAGAAAAAATGCAGGATTCCGTTTTTTAGTAGCTTATAGGCTTGTAAATGAAAAAGGAATTCTTAAAATCATGGGTGGAATTCTTTGGACGTTTAGAGATAAACAGCGAATTCAAATTTTGAGAGAAACAAAAATTGGATGTGGGTTATATATAAGCCATGGCGGACCTGTTGTTGTTAATCCTTCGGCGGTTATTGGAAACAATTGTAACCTTTCGCAATTTGTTACAATTGGCTCAAATGAAGGAAGAGCTGCAGTAATAGGTGATAATGTTTATATTGGACCCAATACTTGTATAGTTGAGGATGTAAATATTGGAGATAATGCCACAATAGGTGCAGGAAGTGTTGTTACTAAGGACATTCCCTCAAACGCGACTGCAGCTGGAAATTATGCTAAAGTGTTGAATTTTAATAATCCGGGCAGATATGTTGAAAATAGATGGGCTTGTATGTCGAGGGATGGGGGGGGGGCAAAACTATTGATACAGTACAGGATGCCCATTAATAAGTGCGCATAACGAAATAACTTTATTGAGGCATGGCGCAAGAAAGGAAAATAGTAATGAAGAAGATACTTTTTGTTATGCCAACACTTCGAGATGGCGGTGCAGAACGTAGTTTGGTTAATTTATTGACTGAACTTCCAGAAGATAAATACGAGATAGATTTACTATTGCTAAAAAAGCAGGGGACGTTTTTGTCACAAGTTCCATCTTATGTAAACATCTTGGAGCAACCTCCAATTTTGAAAAAATTATACGGACCTGTAAGAAAAGCGGGCATCTATATGCCTGTAAAGGTTTTAGGAAATTTGTTGGCTAGAATTGTAAAATCGGGAATGGGAAACCAGAAAGCCTTTATGTGGGAATACTTTTACAAGCCCATTATAGACGGTTTGGACAAGGAATATGATGTTGCGGTTGGATTCTTGGGAGGGGAATCAACATATTATATTGTTGACAAAGTAAAAGCCAAAAGGAAAATACATTGGGTACATAATGATTACAGAACTTCCGGAATGCCAAAAAAATACGACTTGAAGCTCTTTCCGAAGGTAGATGCGGTTGTGACAATTTCAGAGGAATGTCTTGCAATATTAAAGGAAGAATTTCCACAGTTTCAAGATAAATTTTATTGTATAGAGAACATCACATCATCGGCAGTAATCAAAGCACGAGCAAATGAGTTTATTCCGGAAGAGTACAAAGGGCTCAAAAACATTTTACTATCGGTTGGACGATTATCCGAACAAAAGGGATTTGATATGGCAGTTTCTGCTGCAAGCGAACTAAAGAAAAAAGGGTTAAAATTCAAATGGTTTATTATTGGAAGTGGTCCACTTAAAGATAAACTTAATGATCAAATAAAAAAAGAAAATGTGGAAGATTGTGTTGAACTCTTAGGAACAAAATCTAATCCATATCCGTACATAAAAAACTGTGACATTTTTGTACAGCCGTCAAGATATGAGGGAAAATCTGTTGTAATTGATGAAGCAAAAATTCTGGCAAAGCCTATTATCGCAACAGCATATCCTACGGTAAAGGATCAAATACAGAATGACAATGAAGGGTTAATCGTTGAACTTAATGTGGATGGAATAGTAGATGGAATAGTTGCTTTGTGTTCTGATGATACAAAAAAACAACAGATAACAGAGTATTTAAATAGACATGAGTATGGAAATCAAGAAGAAATAATGAAGTACATTAAACTGTTCGATAAATAAAGAGGGACGATGTTATGAGGGTATTATTCATATCTAAAAGCCTTCATGCTGTATCCGGCGCAGGTGTAGGCTCAAGAATGCATTTAAATGCATTGAAACGATTAGTCGGAGAAGAAAATGTATATGTAGTGGATGTTGGATTATCTGAGGCTGCACATAGAGAAGAAAAATATATTGCGTACGGAAAGTATCGCAATATATTAGATCGATTGCATAGACATTTAGAAGGAAATACATATTTATTCAGTAATAAGATTATAAGTGATGTATGCAAAATAATAAAAAAGGAAAAAGTCTCTTTTGTTTTCGTTGATGATTCGTACTATGGAAATTTAGTGAAAACAATAAAAAAGGAATGCGATGCAGTGACAGTAGTTACCTTTTTTCATGATGTTAAAGCTGCATTGTTTAGAATTTGGATGAAAACTGCACCTTGGTTTGATAAAATCGATTTCAGAATAGGACTTGCACAGGAAAAGATTAGTACGATGTATACAGATGCAAATATTGTCTTAAATCAAAATGAAAATAGCTTGTTAAGGCAATATTATAATGTGAATGCAGACTTTTATTTTCCAGTTTGTGTGTCCGGAGAAAACAAACAACAGATAGGATTGAATCCATATTGTGGAAATAAAAGACATATTTTATTTGTTGGAACATATTATTTGCCAAACATCCAGGGCTTACATTGGTTTTGTGATACGGTATTTGATAGTGTAAAAGAAAATTATGATATATGGGTAATTGGAAAAGGTCTAGAAAAAGTACGAGATGAGTTTAATGACGATGATATCCATGTGATAGGGTTTGTTGATAGTTTATCAGAATACTATAGCTACGCAGATATGGTAATTGCACCCTTAACAGACGGTGGAGGTATGAAAATAAAGACTGCAGAGGCAATCTCCTATGGAAAGATGTTTTTAGGGTCTTCAGAAAGCCTATATGGATACTGGGAGGAAATTCCAGATGATTTGAAAGGTAAAGTTGTGTTTAAATGTGATACAGCGGAAGAATATCTGAAAGCTTTCAACAAGATAGATGGAAAGCTAATCTGTAAGAAAAATGAGGAACTGATTACACTTTATGATCAACTTTATTCTGAAAATGCAGCATATAATATTATGAAGGAAATTGTCGAAAAAACAACAGGAGTTAAACTATGATTATCACAAAAACACCATTTCGCATGTCTTTTTTTGGCGGCGGAACAGATATGGAAAGTTTTTTTAGAGAAAACGGTGGAGCTGTTTTATCTACCACATTTGACAAATATTGCTATGTAAATGTACGCCATTTACCGAGGTTTTTTGACTATTCTACGGAATTGTCATATTCAAAGACGGAGCGTGTGACAAACATTGATGACATTCAGCATCCTGCAATTCGTAATGCAATGAAAATGTTGGATATGCATGAGATTCGTCTTACCTATGAGGCGGATCTTCCGGCACGCTCTGGTTTAGGTACTTCAAGCTCCTTTGCAGTTGGAATGTTAAATGCTTTCTATGCGTTAAAGGGTAAGTATGCTGACAAGAAAAGACTAGCAGATGAAGCGATTTATCTGGAGCGGAATCTCTGTCAGGAAGCTGGTGGTTGGCAGGATCAAATTGCTGCTTCTTTTGGTGGATTTAACCGAATTAACTTTAATGCGGATGGATATGAAGTTTTGCCAGTTATTATTTCGCCGGAGAGAAAGAAGCAACTTAATCAGAATTTAATGATGTTCTTTACCGGATTTACCCGCTTTTCTTCGGATGTGCAAAAAGCGAATGCAGCAGGAAAGCAGGATAAGACGGCACAGCTGAAAGAGATGCTTGCTCTAGTTGATGATGCTGAACGTGTTTTGACGGATAAGAATGCGGATCTTGATGATTTTGGCAGAATGCTGGATCACACTTGGAGACTAAAGCGTCAAACTGGATCGGCTGTTTCGACAAATAGTATTGATGAACTTTATGCAAAAGGCGTGGCGGCTGGTGCATTGGGCGGAAAATTGCTGGGAGCCGGTGGCGGTGGATTCTTGGTATTCTATGTACAGCCAGAACGACAGGATTCGGTGCGTTGGGCAATGCGTGATTTGATGCATATTCCGTTTGCGTTTGAAGACGGTGGTACAAGGGTGATTCATTATACACCGGAGACATACATTCCGAAGGAGTAAGAATGAAAAGATTAAGAGTTTTACAGATATTGAATTTCTGGCGCTTAATACCAGCCTATATGTGTATTTGTATGGCACCAGTAGAAGTGAAGCATGTAGTGATAGAGGAACTGTATCATTGGAAAAAATGTGATAAGAGAAAAGAAGTTTCCAGATTTGATATTTTTTCTGGATTGATGTTGGAACGGAAAGAGTATCGGTCGTTGCTGCAATACCGATTCAATCGGGTGGGGGGCAAAACTTTTGCTGAAGGTTTTGTTTCCTGGGATGGAAACGCTTTATATTAATACACCAAAGATTGGCCCCAGATTGTTTATTCAGCATGGATTTGCAACAAACATTAGTGCAAAACAAATTGGGAGTGATTGCTGGATTAACCAGCAGGTTACCATAGGGTATACCTTTGCACCAGATCCCCCGATCATTGGGAATGGAGTTCGTGTTTCTGCTGGAGCAAAGGTGATTGGAAATATCACAATTGGCGATAATGCAATTATTGCTGCAAACGCAGCAGTAGTAAAAGATGTCAGAGAAAACGAAGTAGTTGGTGGTGTTCCGGCAAAAACCATTGGTGAAAATGTGGAACATAAATTGTATTTTGGCGAGAACGAAGGCATACGGAAATGATGCTATGAGGTAAAAGCATGAAGGATTTAATGAAGCATCTAGATATACTAATTAGTAGATATCCAGTTTTAGAGGAATCAAGGCAAGATATTGAAAAGGCATATTTAGTTCTTGAAGAGTGTTACAGGGAAAAGAAAAAAGTTCTAATAGCCGGAAATGGCGGGTCGGCAGCAGATGCGGAGCATATTGTCGGGGAATTGATGAAGGGATTTAAACTTCCCAGAAAACCTGATATGGGGTTTGCTAGTAAGTTAATTGAAAAAGATGAAGAACTGGGACGTGTTTTGGCGGAAAATCTTCAAGGCGCACTTCCAGCTATTGCATTAGATGGTCATCCGGCGCTATCAACAGCATATATGAATGATTGTGAACCATTACTTTGTTTTGCGCAGCAGATTAATGGCTACGGGACAGAAGGAGATGTGTTTTTAGGCATATCCACAAGTGGAAATAGCAAGAACATCTTGTATGCAGCGGTTACTGCACATGCAAAGGGCATGAAAGTAATTGGGTTGACAGGTGCTAAAGATAGTAAACTTGAGACTTTGAGTGATGTATGTATTAAAGCTCCTCAGACAGAGACTTATATGATCCAAGAATTACATTTGCCAATATATCATTGCTTGTGTCTGATGCTTGAGGATAGATTTTTTTGACATTTATAATTTGTGGAATGCGAGGTGAGATTGTTGCTAGATTTAAAGGTTAAAAAATCATCGATTCTCTTGGCTGTGTACTTGTTTTCAATGTTTTTGCCCGGATATTTTTCAAGCCCAATTATGCAAATGGTATCAAATATAATGATGGTTGGAGTAGCAATTTATCTTTTTTCAGTAAAATACAAGCCGTCGCGTTTTATGATACTAACAATATGCTATTTTGCATATTTAATCGCAATAACATTTATATATCATAATAAGGCAGCAGATGTTCATTTAATTATTTCGAATTTAAAAATTGTATTTATGCTTTGTGCTATTGAGTATTTACTTAAAAGAACACCGGATAGCACAATCAATATAATGTTTTTTATATTGATAACATTTGTTTTAATTGACTTCGCTTCAATAGTGTTGTTTCCAAATGGGTTATATCAAACAGAACAGATTTGGAATGAGTGGTCATCTTCACAAGAAGCACATTGGATATATGGAAATAAAAATAATCGGATCTATTGGTATGTGTTATTATCTATAATTACATGGCTAAGATACATCTTTAATAATAAAAGTAAAGTGATGGTTTTGATAACATCTGGAATTTCTATAGTTGCTATGATGCTGGTCAAATCAAGTACTGCAACAATTGTTGCTATTCTTGTTAGCGTGGGTGTCTTTTATTTAACATATAAAAAGCAAACAAATTTAAATATGAATTCATACGGTATTTTAGTGATTTATGGATGTATAACGGTTTTGATTTTATTGGGGTCCACTTCGTTGCTGAAACCATTTGTTGAAGGCGTATTACATAAGGATATGACATTTACAGGTCGTAGTACAGCCTGGGAGAGAGTATTGTTGTTAATTGCTAGCAAACCCGTATTTGGTTGGGGAGTAATTGATAGTGAAACGGCAACGAGACTTTTGAAAAGTATTGCCTTTGTAAATCCGCATAATCAGTTACTGAATTGTCTTTGGCAAGGTGGTATTATACTTGTCTTCATTTTAAGTTTAATAATGACTACTACAGCTTTTAATATCGCTAAAACTCCGAATAGACCTGAAAGAACAGGAATTCAATTTGTTTGGATAGGATTGCTAATAGATATGATATTTGAGGTATTACTCGGTACGGGCGCAACATGGATTTGTTTGCTATTAATTAATCATTTGTACGAATTTATATATGAACGAGAGGGTTCGTAGAGTGTAAGGAGATAAGATGAATAAAGTAAAGAGACTGTTAATGACAATTTTGACATCAGGGATAGCAACGATATTGAGCTTTTTGATTAGCTTTATCTTAACTCCGTATATTACAAATAAACTTGGTGTTGAGGCATACGGATTTGTTACATTAGCAAAGAACTTTACTCAGTATGCTACTATTATTACAATTGCTTTGAACTCGTATGCAGCTAGGTATATTACGGTTTCATATCATAATAATGATATGGAAAAGGCTCAAGAATATATTTCTTCTGTATATTATGGAGATATGGCAATTTCAGCAGTAATTATGATTGTTGCTGGCGGATTTATTTTATTTTTAGATAGAATACTTAACATCTCGTTAGAACTAGTTATTTCTGTAAAATTGCTTTTTCTTTTTGTTTTTCTTGGTTTCGTTCTGACAACTGTTGGTACATCTTACACGGCGGCGGCTTATATAAAAAACAGATTAGATATTGTAGGAATCTTTCGGAGCCTCTCTTATATTTTTGAGGTGCTGTTTTACGTTGTTGTGTTCGCTTTTTTTACTCCAGAAGTTTGGCAAGTGGGAGTGGCCATCTGCATAGCTCAGTTGGTGATATTCGGCGGTAATTACTACATATATAAAAAATATACACCAGAATTAAAGATAAGGCGGAAAAGCGTTTCGTTTAATGCAATAAAAAAGTTAGTGGTGAATGGCATTTGGAATTCTATTAATAGCCTTGGGAATACACTAAATTCAGGATTGGATTTAATAGTGACAAATCTGTGGTTGTCTGATTTGGCAATGGGACAAATTGCAATAACAAAAACAATTTCAAGTATTTTTATGAGTTTTAATCAGCTGCTAGCACAACCTTTTCAGCCGCTACTTTTGAAGAGCTATTCGGATGGAAATAAGAGTAAACTTGTTTCTGAATTAAAGCTTTCAATGAAATTAACGGGTCTGTTTTCAAGTATCGTTGGTTTTTTTTCTTTAGGAAAAGTTTTTTATGCCCTTTGGATACCAGGACAGGATATTGATTTGATATATGTACTGACAGTTATCACGATGATATCTTCCGTTATCGAAGGACCGGTATATCCTCTATATTATATATACACACTGACTGTTAAAAATAAAATTCCTTGTATTGTTACAGTTATAGGTGGAATATTTAATGTGGCAGGTATGGCAATCCTAGTAAAATATAGTTCGCTGGGTATATATTCTATTGTATTAACAACAACGGTCATTATGCTATTTATCAATCTTGTGACGAACCCGATTTATATGACACACTGCTTAAAAATAGAATGGTTTACATTTTATCCGACGCTTTTAAGAACGATAATTTCTTGCGTTTGTATGACAATAAGTTTTACTTTAATTGCAAAAACATTGAATCCAAACACATGGGTGTCATTTGTTTTAACCGCAATCTTATGTGGCGTTATAGGGTGTATAATACATTTGGTTTTTGTATTTTCACGTGATGAAAAATCGAGGATTTTAGTCATTATTAAGAGTAAAGAAAAATAATGTAAAAGATAAGAACGATGTTACATAGGGGAGAAAGGGTAGAATGATATCAACAAGAGAAGAATTGAAAAATGTAATTGAGCTTGAAAAAAAAGGATATTCAAGAAAAAGCTTAATTCGACGATATTTGCGCGAATTAAGAATTTGTGAATATTATAAAAATTGTGCGTGGGGGGGGGGGTGGCATAACGAAACTGCTATTTAAACTCC
>ERZ791821.1184-NODE-1184-length-15490-cov-15.676320_pt1 | contig 15490 bp, 10 predicted proteins | sample MGYA00510300_ERZ791821 | MGnify/ENA primary metagenome ERZ791821 (study PRJEB30046, sample SAMN00792034) | human gut metagenome | study: EMG produced TPA metagenomics assembly of the A metagenome-wide association study of gut microbiota in type 2... | reverse complement strand
TGGCGTTTTTTATTTACCACCAACTGGGTGGCTAACTTCATTCTATAATCCACCACTTTAAAAGAGTCGCTTTTATTTAGTTATGAAGAGAAAAAGTATAAATGTTTGCTATACTGTTTACTGAGTCTAGATTAAGCAAAATAAAGGAAGATATACAATTGAAATACACTCGTCAATTTTCACTAATCACGATTGTAAACAAAGAACCAGTCTATCAAGAATTCAAAAAGAATCTTGATACTCAAGTAAATGTAGACTATGAACTTATAAAAATCGATAATTCTGACAATCAATTTAATTCAGCGCGGGCAGCCTATAATGATGCTGCAAAAAAAGCCAGTGGGGAATACTTAGTTTTTTTGCATCCCGATATTCGTTTTTTAGATGAAAATGCATTATCGGATATTCTAAATGAAATTAAAAAATTGCCCAATTTAGGGGTAGCAGGAATTGCCGGAAGCCCGCAAAAATTGGTAAATAATGATCGCCAAATCTTAACAACAATTGTCCAAGGAACTGATAAAGAATCTGTTGGTACGTTGATTAGTAAAACTGAAAAAGTTCAGACCTTAGATGAATGCTTTTTTGTGGTTAAACATGAGTGGTTAGACAAACATCCCTTTACTGAATGTAAAGGTTGGCATTTTTATGCGGTTGAGCAAAGTTTAATTGCGCTTTTAGATCATAAAGATAATTATGTTGTACCGGCAAGAGTGTGGCATACTTCAGCAGGAGCATCTGAAGACTATCGTTATGTTCTAATTGGCAGACAAATGGTGAAACGATACGGCGAATACTTCCCAAGTATCAATACTACGGTTAGAAAATGGGATACCAAGGGGATAAAGGCTGATATCAATTCATCGTTATATCTTGTTAAACGTGTAATTACAACATATCTGAGAAAATGAAATTGGAGAAACACATGCAAAATACGCAACCACTAATATCAGTTATAATTCCAATTTATAATGTAGAGAAATATCTGGAGCGCTGTTTGGATTCAGTGATTTCACAGGACTATGATAATCTAGAAATTATTCTGGTTGATGATGGGGCAACGGATGATTCTGGCAAAATAGCTGATAATTATGCAGCCAAAGATGACCGAATTATAGTAATTCATCAAAAAAATGGTGGGTTGTCAAATGCTAGAAATAATGGATTGGCCAAAGCACATGGCGAATATGTTACGTTTATTGATTCTGATGATTATGTAACCAATGATTATGTCTCATATATGCTTGGTTTACTTGCAGATGATGATTTTGAGGCTCCAATGGCTATGTGCTCATTAATGAATGTATTTAGCAGCACTGGACGAAGAGAAGATTGTGGTAATGGTGAGAAGGTAGTTTTGACAGGTAAGAAATGCATTGAGATGATGTGCTATCATGACCTGGTAGATACTTGTGCCTATGCCAAACTAACTAAAAGAGAATTATATGATAATGTAAAATTTCCAGAAGGTAAACTTTTTGAAGATATTGGCACTACGTATAAACTTTTTCTTCAGTCACCAAAAGTTGCTTGCGGATTTTCGCCAAAATATTTCTATGTCATTCGTTCTGGTTCAATTGTGACCTCTGGCTTTAAAGCAAACAAACTGGAATTGCTAGAGATGACGGATAAAATGGCAATGGATGTTAAGAAAGAATATCCTGATTTGGAAAAAGCGGTGTTAAGAAGGCAAGTATATGCGCGATTTAGTACCTTAAACCAAACTTTGAACTCGGGTGATCCTGCTGTTGTAGAGGTTAGAAAAGAATTGCTTGACTATCTAAAGAAAAATAAGCGAGCAGTCTTGTCAGATCCTAAGGCACCTAAACGAGATCGAGTTGCATATTTTATTCTAGATTTTGGGTTTCCAGTTTACAGAGTGGCTTGGAAACAATATGAAAAGCGCAAGGGCAACAAATAGGAGACAAAATGATAATTTCAGTAGTTGTTTCAACGTATAATGGCCATGATTACCTTGTTGAACAATTGGATTCCTTAAGAAACCAAACTATTAAGATTGACCAAGTACTGATTGCAGATGATCAATCTAGCGATGATACGGTAAAATTAGCTCAAGCTTACATTGATAAATATAAGCTTGATGGTTGGTCAGTTAAGGTTAACGCTAAGAACAAAGGATGGCGTCGAAATTTCATGGAGGCAATGTGGGCAAGTCATGGTGACTTGATTTTTCCATGTGATCAAGATGATATCTGGCGTAATGACAAAGTAGAGATTATGACCAAAATTATGGATCAAAATCCTCAGATTAATATCTTAAGCTCTGATTATTGTGAGTTTTTTGAAGATGGCAAGGAAAAAATTGGACCGTGGCCAAAAGAAAATAAATTAATCAAGGTTCCTTTAACCGACAACTATCTGCTTGTAAAATCACCAGGTTGTACATATTGTGTACGCAGAGAGCTTTTGGAGTTAAGCAAGAAGTATTGGCTGCCTGAATATCCTCATGACGCTTTGTTATGGCGTTTGGGACTTTTTTCTAACACACTATACGCAGTCACTGATGATTTAATTAAGTGGCGAAACCATTCAACTAGTGCTTTTGCAAAAGAAAGTCGTGATTTGAAATCTGTTTCAGCTAAAAAGCAGTGGATAAATACTGCAAAAAGCTTTGATGAAACAATGCGTAGATATGTAGAAGAAGACGTTAGCGGAGATAAGCAGAAGCAGTTTGAAGTTTTAGCTCAAAATGATCGTTGGTTAGCGATCAGAGAAAAATTTTACAATAAGAAGAGTGTTATCGATGGACTTAAATTAGCTAAATATTGGGGATGCTATCCTCGGAAACGTCAATATTTAGGTGATTGGTACTTAGTATATATAAAAAAATAGGATGGTTGATTAATATGACAATGTATGTAATTACGCATAAGGCTTTTGACTATCCTTTACCAACAGGATATACGCCAATTTTGGTTGGCGCTGATAAAAATGCTAATCCAAATCATTATCAGCCAGATAATGAAGGTGAGAATATTTCTGATAAGAACCCATCTTATTGCGAACTTACGGGACTCTATTGGTTATGGAAAAATGCCAATGACGAATATATTGGGCTTTCCCACTATCGTCGGTATTTTTCGAAATATCCGACAAGAGGTCGTATGTATCTTGCTACAATTATCAAAGGGAAAGTTGCACCGGTCAGCCTAAAAAAACTGGATGAGGTAATGCAAACTACTGATTGGATTCTATCAGAGCCTGAGCAAGGCGGTGAGGGGAATGTTAAACAGCAATTTGAAAATTTTCATAATGCAAATGATTTAGCAATTACTCGCCAAGTAATCTCTGAGTTTAGTCCTAAGGTTTTATCGGCCTTCGATCAGGTTATGCAGCAGTCACAGATATCTTTTTATAATATGTTTTATACCAGTAAATCAGAAATGGATGCATATTGTGAATGGCTGTTTAAAATACTATTTGAAGTTGAAAAGCGGACCGATATTGCTAATTATGATCAATACCAACAACGACTGTATGGTTTCTTGAGTGAGCGTTTGCTAAATGTTTGGATTAAATATCGGCAAGTATCAGTTACCTACTTGGCAGAATATCAAACTGACGAGCTTGATCGAAGCTATGCAATTGATCGATTTAAGCAAAAATTAAAATTTTAGATACAAGGAATGAATTTTAAAGACAATATTAAGTTAGTTATTTTTATTGTAGTTTGGAAAAATTTGCCCTATCATTTAAAGATAGCAATTTAAAAATGTGAGGAATTGTAATGGTACAATATGATTATTTAGTAGTAGGCGCCGGCTTATTTGGGGCCACTTTTGCCTACGAAGCAGCTAAGCGTGGCAAGCGCGTTAAGGTAATTGAGAAACGCAGCCATATTGCTGGCAACATCTACACTAAGAAAGTTGATGGTATCCAGGTACATGAATATGGTGCTCACATTTTCCATACTTCGGATAAGGCAATCTGGGAATACGTTAATCAGTTTGCGGAATTCAACCGCTACACGAATTCTCCAGTGGCCAACTACAAAGGGGAAATGTACAACCTGCCATTCAACATGAATACCTTTAATAAGATGTGGGGCGTTCGAACGCCTAAAGAGGCAATGGCTAAGATCAATGAGCAGCGAGCTGAAATGGATGGCAAAGAGCCTCAGAACTTAGAAGAACAGGCTATTTCTCTGATCGGTCGCGATATCTATGAAAAGCTGATCAAGGGCTATACCGAAAAGCAGTGGGGTCAAAAGGCAACTGAGCTGCCGGCCTTTATCATTCGGCGGCTACCGGTTCGATTGACTTACGACAACAACTACTTCAATGATCTGTACCAAGGCATTCCAATGGGCGGCTACACGCAGATCGTTGAAAAGATGCTGGCCAGCGATTTGATCGATGTTGAACTGGGGGTTGACTTCTTTGATCAACAAGATGAATATCTGGCAAACTTCCCTAAGATCGTCTTTACTGGGATGATCGATCAATTCTTCAACTATGAATTGGGTGAGTTGGAATACCGCAGCTTACACTTTGAGACTGAAGAACTTGATGAAGACAACTACCAAGGCAATGCCGTGGTTAATTATACCGATGCCGAAACGCCGTACACGCGGATTATTGAGCACAAGCACTTTGAATTCGGCAAGGGCGATGAAGGCAAGACTATCATTACGCGCGAATATCCAGCTGACTGGAAACGAGGCGATGAACCATACTATCCAGTTAACAATCAACGTAATAACGGTCTTTACCAACAATACACGGAATTGGCCGGCCAAAAGGCACCAAACGTTATTTTTGGTGGTCGTCTGGGTCAATACAAGTACTACAACATGGATCAAGTAATCAAGGCGGCCTTAACGACCGTGGCTGAGGAGTTTGACAAGTAGATCATGAAGGTTATCAAAAACTATCTGTATAATGCGGGCTACCAAATTTTATTGATGTTTGCTCCTTTGATTACGACACCATATGTTTCACGGGTTTTGGGAGCACATGCATATGGTATCAACACTTATACAAATGGTTGGGTTACTTTCTTTTATTTGATGGGTCAAATGGGGATAACCCTCTATGGTAACCGTGAAGTAGCCTATCATCGTGATGATAAATATAAGCGTTCGCAAACTTTCTGGGGCATTGAGATTCTTCAATTAGGTACGATTACCATTGCCTTGATAGCATATTTGGCAGCTGTTTTTCTCTTTAGTACGACGTTTAAGGAATACTACCTGCTGCAAACACTATGGATTGTGGCTGCAGGACTTGATGTTTCTTGGTACTTTATGGGAATGGAAGACTTTAAAAAGACGGTTACGAGAAATACGATCGTCAAGCTGATTTCAATTGCGTTGATCTTTATGCTTGTCCGAACGGAAGCCGATCTTTGGAAGTACGTGCTGCTTTTGGGATTGGCGCAGGTTGGTGGCAATGTTACTTTATGGCCTTACCTGCGTAACAGTATTCAATGGGTACCAATCAAAGAATGGCATCCGCTTAAGCATTTCTACCCATCGCTGTTGCTGTTTATCCCAACAATTACCACGCAGATCTATTTAGTTGTCAACAAATTAATGCTTGGTAAGATTGGGCAGCCAACTGCCTTGGGACAATTCGATTTTGCTGATAAAATCGTTAAGTTGGTCTTAGCAGTCGTAACGGCTACGGGGACGGTTATGTTGCCTCATGTCGCCAATAAATATGCTAATGGCGACGTTAAAGGGATTCGAACAAGTTTATATTCTTCATTTGATTTTGTAACAGCAATGTCCGTTCCAATGATGTTTGGCTTAATGGCAATTTCATCTAAATTCGCTCCCTGGTTCTTAGGAGCGGAATATGTTGATACTGGCCGAATCATCTTCTTGGAGGCGCCGGTAATTCTGTTTATTGCCTGGAGTAACGTCACAGGAACGCAATATCTAATGCCGGTTAATCGGGTCAAAGAATATACGCTTTCGGTAACGGCAGGTGCAGTGGTCAACATTATTGGGAATCTGTTTTTGATCGAACCTTATTCCGCAAACGGAGCAGCGATAGCAACCGTTATTTCTGAGTTTGCGGTAACAGCAGTGCAGTTGTACTTTGTTCGAACTACCATCAGTCGGCGAATGTTGTTTAAAGATCTCTGGCGGTACTTATTGAGCGGTCTTATCATGTACTTCGTAGTTTTACGTCTAGACGAAATTATGAAGATGAACATTATTAATTTAGCAGCTCAAGTAATTATTGGGGCGGTAGTTTATCTGCTTTGTATTCTTGTATTTAGAGCCCCAATCGTTGAACGGGCCAAGCAGATTTTGGCAGATAGATAATAAAGAGGCTTTTGTTTTTATAGCAAAAGCCTCTTTATTTGTAACAATCGTAATATAGGTTTTAACAATTTATATTAAACGCTTACAATGCTTTGCTAGTGGACTTATTAAATATTTTGTTTTGCAAAAAGGTTACGAAAAAATAAAGAGTATGCTATAATAATGTTACAAGGATGTTACATAAATAATATTTAAGTAACAAACCTAATTTAGTTAATAAGCAAAAAACTTCAGGGCAGAATTCAAATAAAAGTAAGGGGGATAAGCTTATGAAGAAGAACATGAACATCTTGCTTAGCAGCTTGGTAATTGCGGGTCTGTTGGCTGGTTGTGGGGCCAAGACAACGACTACGTCTACTAAGAGCAACGCTGACAGCACACGGACTGAACAAAGTACTTCTCACAAGCACAAGACCTCTGCAAAAGCAGCTGCTAGTGAAAAGAAGACTACTGATCAAAATAATGAATCACAAAACGCTGCTAGTCAAACTGCTGCAAATGAAACTTTAACCTCAGCTTCAAACAGTGCTGCATCGGCTGACCAAGCTTCAAGCTCTGCTAATACATTAAAAGTCGGCAGTGCAATGGTTACCTTGCCTGAAACGCAATCATCAAAGACAGCTACAAACTCTCAAGCAGTAGCACCAACCACTGAAACTATCCAAACAGCTCAAGCTTCAGGTACTACTGCAACTACGCAGCAACCAGCAATTGCTCAAAATAATGAAACACAAGCTGCTCAGTTGAATGAAGATCAGATGACTGATCAGCAAAAGGCTGGTTTGTTGGCATGGTACACGAGCCACTACGTAACTAACGAAGCAGCTCCTCAAGCAAATCGTCCACTGGTTGTAACTGCAATGAACGAAAGTTCTGTTTTGGCACCTCTGCCAAATGGTACCAACAACACTTACTACCAAATCTACGGCGCAAAGCCTGACGAAAGTGAATGGGTAAACTACTACGCTCAAGGTAAAGATGTAGACGGTTCGCCAATTGCTGACACGGTTTACATTTACAATAACCAACAGTGGAACCCTTACCAGGTTTCCGACATGGTTAACACAGCTAACCAAAACAATGGTACTGACTATGTAAATCAAGTTGCCAACAACGTTCAAATGTACGACGAACGTTAACATATAGTTGTAATATTAAAAAAATTATCAAAAACGCTAATCTTCCCTCAGTATGTGGTGATTAGCGTTTTTTTGTATTATCAAAATGTAACCAATATATGACATTTATGTATCATATTTTCAATCACGTTGATTGAAAAGGATAGCAATGATAAACTTTTAAATAGTTTTAAGAATCAAGAAATTAACTAAGAAATAAAATTTAAAAACCGAGTAATTAGTAGCGAGGAGAAAATGATGGCGAAACCTAGTCCTGAAGTTAAGACACGCTTTAAAATGTATAAAAAAGGCAAGCTGTGGTTGGTTGCAGCAGCTGCAACTGCTGGCTTGATGGCTGGCGGTAACGTTGCTCAAGCTGACAACAGCACAGCAACTAGCAATAGTGATCAAGCAGTTGTTGCTAATACCAATACTGGTACAAGCAACGATAATAATAGTGGTGATAACAGTACGGTTGCTTTGACCACTACGACTGCAGTATCCAATGATTCACAAGTTGTTACTGCATCTGAGGATACTGTTTCTACTACTGCTAATGATTCAACTTCAGCTACGAATACGACTCAGAAGGCAACGTCATCAACTGATCAAGCAATTGATTCTGCTAGTCAAACTTCAACTGAAGCTTCGAAGGCGGCTGAAACTGTTGAACAAAGTACTGCATCGGCAACTCAAGACAACCAAAGTAATACTAAGTCTGAAACTAGTTCTAATGTAGAAGCTGACACGGTTTCAATGACAACCGCAGCAGCTTCTGCCTCCGCTACAGACCAGTCGTCAACTTCTGCCACTAAGACCACTGAAGTTTACTCAAACGGTCACTGGTACTTAAAAGACCAAAATGGTAAGAACTTAACGGGTTGGCAAAAACTTAGTGGTAATCGTACTGTTTACTATAATACAGCTGGTGAGATGCTTTATGGTGAACAAAATATCAGTAGTAAGTGGTACTTCTTTAATACTACTGATGGTAATGTCGCTAAAGGTTGGTATAAGTTACCAGATGGCCGTCAAGTCTACTATGACGTTGACAACAATGGTAATGGTCAAGGTATGCTGCATGGCATGCAAAAAGTGGGAGACAATTACTACTATTTCAACGAAGGCTATGGTACGGAAGAAAGCGGCTTGAAGAATGTCAATGGTAAGTACTATTACTTTAATCCAGTAATGGTTAAAAATACCGAAAAAGAAGTGAATGGTTCATGGTATTACTTTGGCACGGATGGTACTGCAAAAACCGGTTGGTACACCTTGGCTGATGGCCGTTTAGTAAACTATGACAGCCAAGGTAAGATGTACCATGGTGAAGCAAAGATCAATGGTAAGTGGTACTACTTTGATGCCCGCTATGGGACGACAGCCCAAGGCTGGTACAAGCTGCCTGATGGACGGCAAGTCTACTATGACGTTGACAACAGTGGTAATGGTCAGGGTATGCTGCATGGCATGCAAAAAGTGGGAGACAATTACTACTATTTCAACGAAGGCTATGGTACGGAAGAAAGCGGCTTGAAGAATGTCAATGGTAAGTACTATTACTTTAATCCAGTAATGGTTAAAAATACCGAAAAAGAAGTGAATGGTTCATGGTATTACTTTGGCACGGATGGTACTGCAAAAACCGGTTGGTACACCTTGGCTGATGGCCGTTTAGTAAACTATGACAGCCAAGGTAAGATGTACCATGGTGAAGCAAAGATCAATGGCAAGTGGTACTACTTTGATGCCCGCTACGGGACGACAGTTCAAGGCTGGTACAAGTTGCCTGATGGACGGCAAGTCTACTATGACGTTGACAACAGTGGTAATGGTCGGGGTATGCTGCATGGTATGCAAAAAGTAGCTAACGCCTATTATTACTTTAATAGTGACAATGGTACTGAAGAAACAGGTATTGTTTATAATTCTGCTACTCAAAAATTACAGTATTATAACACTGTCAGTGGTGTATTAAGCACTAACACTACGATTAAATTAGGTAATAATACTTATACTATTGATGAGAATGGTAATATCGTTTTAAAAAACGGTGAAAATGAGGTTAATGGTAATTGGTATTACTATAATGGCTCAACCGGCAAAGTTGTAACTGGTTGGTACAAATTATCTGATGGTCGAGAGGTTTATTATGATCTTTCTACTGCTCAAATGAGTCATGGTGAAAAGAAAATTAATGGTTACTGGTATTACTTTGATAAAGACAGCGGATTTGAGGTAATTTCTCAGTTTATTAAATTAAATGATGGTCGTACGATCTACTATGACGAGCAAGGTCATATGTCGTATGGAGAAAAACAGCTTGATGGATATTGGTTCTATTTCGATAAAAATAATGGCAATGAGGCTATCTCTCAATTTGTTAAATTAAGTGATGGTCGGATTGTTTATTATAATGGTGATGGCCATATGGTAAAGGGATGGCAAACTATTAATAATAATACGTATTATTTTGATTTGAATAGTGGTTTTATGTATACCGGTACGCACTATATTGATGGGACTAAGCATACTTTTGGCTCTGATGGTGTAGAGGATACATGGGGTTGGCCATTCCCAGCTGACGGTCGCGGCTATTTCACGGGAGCACAATTATTTGGTGTAAATGCTGGTGGTGAATTCCGATTGAACGGTTTCCATGACGGTCTCGACTTTGGCTCAATCGACCACCCAGGTTATGAAGTTCATGCAGTTCACAAGGGTACGGTTACTGGAATTGGTTATGCTTCAGGGCTAGACTGGTACGTATTGATTGATACTGGCGAATATTTGACCGTTTACCAAGAAGCTTTCAGCAGTCGTTCTAATATTTGGGTAAGCGTTGGTCAACAAGTTAACGTTGGTGACGTAATTGGTGGACGAACGACGGCTCACTTGCATTTGGGAATTACTCGTCAAAAGAACTTTAATGTTGCCTTGGCAAATTCATTTAACAATAATGGGACTTGGATTAATCCATTGACTTTGTTGGGTAACTAAACAGGAAAAGGGGAGCTTTTAAGGAAGCCCCCCTTTTTTAAGAAAATTTGAATTTTTTGTGGATTTTTAATTTGGAGGAAAGACTTGAATAACGAACGTCAAAAGGTACAAGCATACCAAAGTGCACAACAGAAAACTTTGAAAAAATGGACGCTTTTTTCTGGAATTACGCTAACGGCGCTTAGTTTTGGATTGATTTTACATTCTGGTACTGCACAAGCTGATGCTACAACAGCTAACAGCAGTAGCGTGTCACAAGCTACTGCTAATGCCGAATCTGTAGTACTGACTTCAACTTCCGCATCAACTGACAATGCCTCATCTTCACAAGCTACAAGCAGCAGTAGTGAAAATGATACATCAGCAACAGGGGGGAATGTGTCTTCGTCAGCTGCTGATACACAAACCAGTACTACATCTAATATAGCTTTTTCAACACAAGACAGTACCAATGCACAGCAGACTACATCATCACAAGATTTAAGTAAAAGCAGTTCAGAAAGTACAGTGGCTGCTATTACTGATGGGAATCAAAATGACAATATAGTAACTGATAATAGTGAGCCCTCAGCGGTGGCAGCATCTTCTGCAACAGCAGTTGTTACAAATACCGATCAAGAAATTGCCCTACAAGTTTTGGCTGCTTACAGTACTTCAGCTGATGCAGTTGATGTTTCATCATATCAAGGTGCTATGAGTGTGGGAACTTACTCTTGGCTTAAAAGCCTAGGTGTTAAATATGTTATTGTTAAGTTGACTCAAGGTACTACATATACAAACCCATACGCACAAACTCAGATTAACAATGCCAAAACAGCAGGTCTGGCGGTTGCAACCTATGATTATGCAGTTTTCACTGATTCAGCATCAGCGATTGCCGAGGCTGACCATTATGCCAATGTTGCCAGTTCTTATGGCTTAGATGGTAGTACGTTAATGATTGCTGATATGGAAGACAATGTGACTAAACGTTCCAACATTGCTGCACTTTTAAATGAATTTTGGAATGAATTGAGTCGTCGTGGTTACACCAACCATGGTGTTTATGCCAGTTATAGCTATGATCAAACGTACAATGTTAGTTCAACGGTTGGTCATAGTAAGACGTGGATCGCTGCTTACTACTATGACCACTGGAAAAATACTATCTTGAATTCAGACTATGGTGCTTGGCAGTATACTGATAGTTTTAATGGCTACGATGGCTCCATTGATATGGGAATGTTTAGTACCTACATGAGTCTAAACGGTGAAAAGCAAGAAAATGGCTACTGGTATCTATACAAAAATGGAGTTCGTCAAACCGGATTTCAGAACCTTTCAGATGGCCGAACTGTTTATTACAATAGTCAAGGTCAAATGCAGTATGGTGAACAAAAAATTAATGGTTATTGGTATTACTTTAATACTAGTACAGGCGCCATGACTACTGGCTTTACTAAACTATCAGATGGCCGTACAGTATACTATAATTCGCAAGGCCAGATGCAATATGGTAATCAAACAATCAATGATAGTAAATATTACTTTGATACAAATACTGGTGCAATGGCGCTTGGCGAAACAACTATTAATGGACGTAACTATTACTACAATATCAATACGGGGGTTCAAGAAAAAGGATTAGTTTATAACCAAAATACTAAGAAATTACAATATTATGATTCAGCAACTGGCGCGCTGAAAACGGGTGTAAATAGTGTTACGGATGGTAATACTACCATTCAGTTAAATTCTGATGGGGTAGTTAATACTCATGGATATACTACTGGTATTTATAAGATTGGTAGTAGTTCATACTATTATGATGCGACTAAAGATGTGTTCTTAATTGGATGGCAAACAATATCTGGCAAGAAATATTATTTTGATACAGATACCGCTCAAATGGCTATCGGTGAGAAGCAGATTAATAACTACTGGTATGATTTTGATGATAGTGGTGTTATGCAAATTGGATTTGTCAAATTATCAGATGGTCGGCTAGTCAATTACAACAATCAAGGTCAGATGTACCATGGTGAAGCCAAGATTAATGACAAATGGTACTATTTTGATGTTCGTTACGGAACGACGGCCCAGGGGTGGTACAAGCTGCCTGACGGACGCCAAGTCTATTATGACGTTGACAACAATGGCAATGGTCAAGGTATGTTGCATGGAATGCAAAAGGTTGGCAATGAGTACTATTACTTCAATGTTGGTTATGGAACGGAAGAAAGCGGCTTGAAGAATGTCAATGGCAAGTACTACTACTTCAGTCCAACGATGATAAAAAATACTGAAAAAGAAGTCGATGGTTCATGGTATTACTTTGGATCAGATGGGGCTGCTAAAACTGGTTGGTATACATTGTCAGATGGTCGCTTGGTTAATTACAACAATCAAGGTCAGATGTACCATGGTGAAGCCAAGATTAACGACAAATGGTACTACTTTGATGCTCGTTACGGAACGACGGTCCAAGGGTGGTACAAACTGCCTGACGGACGCCGAGTCTACTATGACGTTGACAACAATGGCAATGGTCAAGGTATGTTGCATGGAATGCAAAAGGTTGGCAATGAGTACTATTACTTCAATGTTGGTTATGGAACGGAAGAAAGCGGCTTGAAGAATGTCAATGGCAAGTACTACTACTTCAGTCCAACGATGATAAAAAATACTGAAAAAGAAGTCGATGGTTCATGGTATTACTTTGGATCAGATGGGGCTGCTAAAACTGGTTGGTATACATTGTCAGATGGTCGCTTGGTTAATTACAACAATCAAGGTCAGATGTACCATGGTGAAGCCAAGATTAATGACAAATGGTACTATTTTGATGTTCGTTACGGAACGACGGCCCAGGGGTGGTACAAGCTGCCTGACGGACGCCAAGTCTATTATGACGTTGACAACAATGGCAATGGTCAAGGTATGTTGCATGGAATGCAAAAGGTTGGCAATGAGTACTATTACTTCAATGTTGGTTATGGAACGGAAGAAAGCGGCTTGAAGAATGTCAATGGCAAGTACTACTACTTCAGTCCAACGATGATAAAAAATACTGAAAAAGAAGTCGATGGTTCATGGTATTACTTTGGATCAGATGGGGCTGCTAAAACTGGTTGGTATACATTGTCAGATGGTCGCTTGGTTAATTACAACAATCAAGGTCAGATGTACCATGGTGAAGCCAAGATTAATGACAAATGGTACTATTTTGATGTTCGTTACGGAACGACGGCCCAGGGGTGGTACAAGCTGCCTGACGGACGCCAAGTCTATTATGACGTTGACAACAATGGCAATGGTCAAGGTATGTTGCATGGAATGCAAAAGGTTGGCAATGAGTACTACTACTTCAACATTGGTTATGGAACGGAAGAAAGCGGATTGAAGAATGTTAATGGTAAATATTACTATTTTGATAAAAATGGTGAGGGAACTATTTCGTCAACAAACTAAGTTCACTTAAATACATTTAATAAATCAAATATATTCCTTATATGCTTTTGGTTTGCTATAATATAGCCCATATGGTTAACTGAAATAATAAAATTTAGGAGCATACACATAATGAAAAAAGTAAAAAATAGTTTAATGGCTATTTTGATGATTTTTAGTATGACGTTTTTAATGGCAGGATGTGGAAATAGTTCTAAATCTGCGCAAAGCTCATCTAAAAGTGAGACTACTTCAAGCAAAGTAGTTAAAAAGAAGAATGCAACTAAAGCAAAAAAGGTCTCAAGCTCGTCTTCCAAGAGTAAAACCTCATCTAGTAAAGCTGAAAGTGAATATTCCAGTAGTAGTGCTGTGGTAGATAATGAGAGCCAAAGTAGTAACTCATCCAGTAGCTCAGCTCAAAGTAGCAGTAACATCCAATTAGGTTTGAATGATGTTGCTACTTGGACTGACAGTAATGGTGTTGTTCACAACGTTGATAGTGATGGTATGGATCGTCAAGTTAAGAATGGGCAGACTACCTATGCTGACTGGAGTGGCCCACTACCAAGCAACGCACAAGTTGTTACTTCCAGTAGTTCTAGCTCGGTAAGTAATTAAATAAGAAATATAGAAAAGACTCGTCAATACTGGCGAGTCTTTTCTATATATTTTTTTATATTAATGAATTAAAAACTTTGGATAGTATTTATATTAAAGGAATTGATAATCAATTTTATTTATTGGCTTAGTTGTGGGAAACCTGATTACATTGAATTGACATATTACCAGTGATAAAATCAAAAATTGTATAAACTATTACTGTATTTCATGATTTTGGGGGATATTCTGTTTATTATGAAAAAGCTAATTGACCAGAAGAAACACTTTAAAATGTATAAAAGTGGTAAAACATGGGTAGTCGCTGGAATTGCAGCAGTTAGTTTGCTAATCGGTAGTATGCAAGTAGTTCATGCTGATGAAACTAGCGTAGATTCCCAAAAGACTATAGTTTCGGCATCATTACAGCCAAAAAGCACGGATGCTGAATCATCTATTTCCGTAAAAGGGACTGAAGCAACTAGCCAACCTAATGTTGCTCCAGTAGATCAAACTACTGACGTTAAAAACAATGTAGCTGATGGTTCTGATAGCCAAGATAAACCCCTTACCGATTCAGCAGAAATGACTAATGAGTCAACAACTATAACGGATACCAAGGATCAGGCTGTAGAACCTAAGACTAATGCTGATTCACAAAGTGTTGGTCAAAAAAATAATGCCACAGTTACTCCCAATCCAACTGAATACTATAATTCTCAAAATGGCCATTGGTATTTAAAGGACCAAAATGGCAATAACCTAACGGGATGGCAAAAACTCAGTGGAAATCGAACCGTTTATTACAACAAAACTGGTGAGATGCTTTATGGTGAGCAAAATATCAGTAGTAAGTGGTACTTTTTTAATACTACTGATGGTAATGTCGCTAAAGGTTGGTATAAGTTACCAGATGGGCGCCAAGTCTACTATGATGTTGATAGCGATGGTAATGGTCAAGGTATGCTGCATGGGATGCAGAAGATTGGCAATGATTACTACTACTTCAACTCTGGATATGGTACAGAGGAAAGCGGTCTAAAGGAAGTCA
>ERZ791821.1182-NODE-1182-length-15509-cov-23.112269_pt1 | contig 15509 bp, 10 predicted proteins | sample MGYA00510300_ERZ791821 | MGnify/ENA primary metagenome ERZ791821 (study PRJEB30046, sample SAMN00792034) | human gut metagenome | study: EMG produced TPA metagenomics assembly of the A metagenome-wide association study of gut microbiota in type 2... | reverse complement strand
CGCCGCGCGCGGGGTGCAGGTATGAGCAGCTGGCGGCTGCCCACCCGGCTGGAGGTTGGCGGAAAAGCATATCCGATTCATTCGGATTACCGCGATATTCTGGATATTCTGCATCGGTTGAACGATGCCAGCGAGCCGGAATTCATCCGCTGGCGGGTGGCCCTGGCCCTATTTTATGAAGGCGATCTGCCGCGCAGCGACTATCCGGAGGCCATGCAGAAGCTGGCGGATTTTTTGAACTGCGGGCAAACGCTGCCCCGCTCCCCTGCCCCGCCGCTGTTGGACTGGGAACAGGACGCCCCGCTGATTGCCGCCGACATCAACAAAGCCGCCGGGTGCGAAGTGCGCGCCCTGCCTTATCTGCACTGGTGGACCTTTATGGCCTGGTTCAACAGCATTGGGGACGGCCAGCTGGCTACCCTGCTGCGGGTGCGCAGCAAGCTGCACCACGGCCAAAAATTGCAGCCGTGGGAACAGGACTACTACCGCAAAAACAAAGCCATAGTTGACCTGCGCCCCCGCCTGAATCCGGCAGAGATAGCGGAACGCCAGCGGCTGCAGCGCCTGTTGGCCAATTAAGTCCTCATAAGGAGGTAGATGCTTTTGCCAAAATCCTATGCAGGCAGCCTTCAGGTTGCCCTGTCTACACAAACAACTACCCACACCGCGCAGCAGCCGCTGAACGGCCTGCGCACTGCCCTGAAAAAAATAAGCCGCAGTGTAAACTCTGCGTTCTCCGCCGTGCCGGTGGCAAAGTTTGAGCAACAGACCGCCGCAGCAGCAGTCAGTGCCAACAAAGCCGCCAAAGCCCAGGCCAAACTTGCCAGTGGCACCACCAAAGCAGCCAAGGCCGCCAAACGCAGCGTTGCGGAATTTGATGAGCTGGACCGGCTGCAGGCTTCTCTTGCCGAAAGTGCCGGAGCTGCGGCGGCTTCCACCACCCGCAAAAGCAGCAGCGCTGCAACAATCAAAGCCGCAGATGCCGAACCGCCACAGTTAAGTCCACCGGCTCTATTAAACCAGCAGCTGCAAAATTTCTGGGCTACATTACAGGCTGTGCTTGCCCCCGCCACCGCGCTGTGGGATGCAGCCTGGCAGCAGATGAAAACCGCTGCCCTGACCGTTTGGCAGGATCTTTTGGGCGGCGTTCAGCTGACCTGGGCCGAGTACGGCCAGCCCATTGCCCAGAGTGCCGCCCTGGCGCTGGAAAACCTGCAAGGCATTTTTACCACCCTGTGGCAGAACGTTTTGCAGCCGATCCTTACTAACCTGATGGAGATTTTATCTACCCTCTGGTCCTCCCACCTCAAACCCCTGTGGGACGACATTCTTTTGCTGGTGGCAAGCGTTGCCAACTGCCTGCTGGACCTGTGGAACAACCTGCTGGCCCCGGTGGCCAAGTGGATCATCGCCACGTTCGGCCCCGCGTTTGCTGAGGTATTCAACGCCATTGCGGACATTGTTGGCGTGGCCGTTGGGGCTATTGCGGATGCCATCGATCTGGCCGTTGTTGTGCTGCGCGGGCTGATGGACTTTTTAAGCGCCGTGTTCCGCGGCAACTGGGATGCTGCCTGGCAGGCCATCGGCAACACAGTCAACACCGTCTGGGATAAGATGACGAACGCCATCAAAACCGCCGTCAATGGCATCATCGGCTTCATTAATCGGATGATCTCCGCCGTTGTCACCGGCATCAATGCGGTCATCAACGCGCTGAACGGGTTGTCGTTCGACCTGCCGGACATATTCGGCGGCGGGCATGTCGGTTTTAATATCAGCACCCTGACCGCCCCGCAGATTCCCTACCTGGCACAAGGCGCGGTTATTCCGGCGAACCGGGAGTTCCTCGCCGTGCTGGGCGACCAGAGCCACGGCACCAACGTGGAAGCCCCGCTGGATACCATCAAGCAGGCCGTGGCCGAGGTCATGGAAGATTTGCAGGCAGGCCAGATGGCGGGCTTTGAAGCCGTTGTGGCCGTGCTGCGGGAGATCCTCTCCGCCGTGTGCGGCATTGAGCTGACCGACGAGGACGTAGGCCGCGCCGTACAGCGCTGGCAGCGCAAACAGCTGACTGCCACAGGAGGTGTGTAACGTGACCCTGACCAATCTGTTCCAGATCGATGGCAAATCCCTGTACGCACCGGACTGCGACATCGAACCGAGCTATTCCGACCTGGATTCCAGCGATTCCGGGCGCGACGAAGCCGGGTACATGCACCGCGAAGTGGTGCGGGAAAAGGTTGCCACCTGGCCCATCGCCTACAGCTGCCTGACGGACGACGAATACAAGTACACCATCGGGTTGTTTGCAGACAAGGCAACGTTTCAGTTCACCCATCCCAAAGCCGGTTCTTCCACCGAGACCGAAACCACCACCTGCTACTGCAGCAAATACGGCATCGCCTGGCACAACGCGAGGCAGGGCGTATGGAAGAACATGAAATTCAACATCATTGAATGCTGAGAAAGGGAGGAATGCCTTTGTATCAATCGGTTTTACGCCTGAAAGACGGCACTGAGCTGACAGGCGGCTCCCCCGGCAGCGCGGTCAAAAGCCTGACGCTGCACACTGCGGTGAACGCCGGGCAGGAGTTCACTATTGGCTCTGCGTTTTCGGACTACATCGAAGCCGAAATCTGGGCGGACCCGGGCGGCAGCCTGCAAATTACTGCCGGGGATGCCCTGACCTACTACCGGCAGGACGATGCCGGGAACCGCACCAAGGTGGGTGTTTTCTATGCTGAAAAGCCCACCCGCACCAAGCGCAACAGCTACAAGATCACGGCCTATGACACCATGTCCAAGCTGGATGCGGACTTCTCCGGCTGGCTGCACGCCAATCAGGCACAGTTCCCCAAAACTATCTGGCAGCTGGTTCAGCTGGCCTGCCAGCGGGCGGGGGTCGCGCTTGCCAGCAGCGGCTTGCCCATCAATAGCAGCTACAGCGTGCAGGCGTTCTATGCGGACGACCTGACCTGCCGCCAGATCATCTCCTGGGCGGCAGAAGCGGCAGGCTGCTACGCCCACATGAATGCAGACGGCAAGCTGCAATTCTTGACCTACGCAGACAAGCGCCGCACTGCTAAAATCACCCCGGACGGTGCCAGCAACAGCACCGCCTATTATGCTGACAGCCTGAGCTACGAGGACTACACGGTCAAGGCCATTGAGAAAGTCCAGATCCGGCAGTCAGACAGCGATGTGGGCGTTATTTACCCCGACAGCACCACTGCCACCAACACCTATGCAGTGCAGGGCAACCTGCTGCTGACAACCGGCACCGAAGCCAACCTGAAAACCGTTGCCCAAAACCTGTACAACGTGCTGAAAAGCGTGACCTATACCCCGTGCAAAGTGGCCGTGCCCAGTGGTTCCGGCCTTGCCTGCGGGCAGATCGTACACGTTAAGGACGCACGCGGGCGGGAGTTCGACACCTACCTGATGAGCGCCACAATCTCCTCCGGCAAAGCCAGCTTTGAGAGCGTGGGCAGCGCCAGCCGGGAAAGTTCCAGCGCCGTGAACAGCCAGAGCTACAAGAACCTGACCGGCAAGATGCTGGAGATCAAGACCAGCGTGGACGGCCTGGAAGTAAAGGCCAGCGACCTGACCGGCAAGTACACCGACCTGAAAGCAACGGTGGATGGGCTTTCGGCGGAGGTGAAAAAAGACACCAAAATCACCGGCGGCGGCAACCTGATCCTGGGCAGTGAGAGCTTCAAGAACGCCACCTATGTCGGCATTGACAGTAGCGTGGTGTATGGCGATGATGGCAGCGCAACAATAACCAATGCGAACACATGCCGCGGGTTCAAGTTCAACGCTGTTAGCGCTCATATCACCAAAGGCGTTACCCTATGCCTGTCCGTTATGTACAAACTCATTTCCGGCACCGATGCGCTGCGGCTGGGCATTACGTTTACGAGCGATGACGGACAGAATTACATTGCCTACATAAAAACCGCTGACCAGCTCGAAATTGAGCAGACGGACGGCTGGGTGCTGCGGTATGGTACATGGACCCCCAGCAAAAACGGTGTTTTGAAAACTGTCGAGTTCGACAGCAATGGCAACTGCACCAACAAGTTTTCGCTGCTTCACCCCATGCTGCAATACGGCAACGCCCCTACTGCCTGGAACGCCAGCAGCGGCGATTACCTGACGCAGGAAAGCGCCAAAAGCCTGTTTTCGCAGACCGCTGACGAGATCAAAACCGAGGTCACCAAGTCGGTGACGGAATCTGTAACGGCTAATGTCAAAGACACCGCCACCAGCACCGCCAACGATGCGGTTGACAGCAAATTGCAGGATTATGCCACCACAGCAACGGTGGAAAGCCTGAAAAAGGATGTCTCCAGCATCAGCCAAAAGGCGGACAGCATCAGCACCAAAGTCAGCAGTCTGAAAGAGACCATCACAACTGTTTCCAACGACCTGGACAGCACAAAGCAGGAATTCAAAACCGTTAAAGAATCAGTATCCGCGATTGACCAGAAAGCCGACAGCATTACCCAGACGGTAACGCAGCGGATCACCGGCGGCAACAATATTATTGTGGGCACCGACGACTGGAACAATGCGACCCTGGATGCAGGCGGCAATGACCTGAGAAAAAAAGGGACCTACACGATCAGCGGTGAATCCGTCCGAGTGACCAATAGGGCGCAGAACACCCGCTTCCATTTTGGCGCGGACAAAACGCTGGTGATTGCCAAGGGCATGACCTATTGTGCATCGGTACTGTACAAGCTCAACTCCGGCACGGACAGCCTGTTTTTGCAGTTCGAGACCAAATCCACCAGCGGAACAAAAGCCTACTACGGCAGTGCATTCAAAAATGCGAAGCAGGACATTGCGCTGGATAATGGCTGGAAGCTGCGCTGGGCAGCCTTTACGGCGACTGCGGACGGCTATGCAGACGGTCTGTTTGTGAGTACCGCGAACGATAATGCCACCGTTACCAACGATCTGACCATCATGCACCCCATGGTGCAGATGGGCAACAGCCCCACCGCCTGGACGGCCAGCACCGGCGACTATCTGACCGCCAACGAAACCAAAACCGAGATCAAGCAGACTGTGAACGAAATTAAGCTGACGGCCAGCACAAGCGGAACCAGCAGCACCATCAAGCTGACGGCAGGCGGAACAGAGATCACCAGCGCACAGATCAACCTATCCGGCGTGGTGACATTTTCGGATTTGAGCACCTGGAACCAGGACAAGACAATCATCAACGGCGGAAACATTACGACCGGGCAGATTCACAATAAGGCGGGCACAACCACTTATGACCTGGACAATGCCTGGATTCGTATGGGCAAAGATGCTGGCACTCGTGTGGACATTGACACGGGGCGCATCCGCTGGTACTGGGAAAACAACCTGACCGGTGTGTTAAGCAGCCGGTACGGCAAATCTTATATTGGCGATAACTCCCGCTACACGTTTTTAGGCTGGTTCTCCACCGGCGACCCCAGCTTTGATTATTCCACCGGCGGGGCCACCAGCGAGTTTGTGGGCATTGCCATTGACCAGGTAGATAAGGTCATCCACTGCAATGCCAGCAAGTTTGAAATCCCCGGCAGAATCGAATGTTCTTCCTTGAGCGTGAACGGGAGGGAGATTTAATGCAGAAATTCATGCAGATTTTGGCCACGTTGGCTTTGCTGTTGGTGCTTGCATTGGTCATCCCGCTTACGCTGGCAGCCTGCGGCGGCACGCGAACCGAAGATACAAGCTATCCGCGCCCGGAATATTCCGGGTCCCCGATGGCAGAAAGGGTGATGAAATGACCACAACCGCAAAAATTGAAGAACTCCAAAAGTCCGTCATCAACGCCATCAACAACAGCTGCCTGCACCCCGCCGTGGTGCGGCTGGTGCTGCTGAACGTGATCTCGATGGTGGAAGCCAGCGAGAGAGAGGTAAACAAAAGAGAAAAAGAGACTGAATCCTGAAAATCTGTTTTTTGTTCCCGCATAATCCACACAAAATATAAGGCAATACCGCATAATTCTAAGTGCCGATACGGCGAGCGAGGTGCGGCAGATGCCAAGCCAAAAGCGCAGATAATACTGGATGCTGCAAAGGTGAGCGCCGCCAGTGGCGGAAACAGCGAACCGAAGCAGGGGCAGCGGTCGCAGAGTGCGAGGGGCTTTTGCCCCCGAAGCACGATGCGGGTACCGCAACCCGACATTATCGAGCATTTTGGCAACGCAGATGCCGTGCCGCAGCTGCCGGAGCGGTGCTTAAGCCGCAAGGCGGGAATTGTGCGGTGTTGCCTTAACACATAAAAACAAGGCACCGGGCCAATTACAGGTTCGGTGCCTTGTGGTATTTATGGTGTCAGGATGCCGATCAATCTGTCATCGGCTGATGGTCCGTGATGGTGTGCTCCTGCTGGTACTTGAGCGCAGCAGCGATAAAGCCCTTGAACAGGGGATGTGCGCGGTTGGGGCGGCTCTTGAATTCGGGGTGGAACTGTACGCCCACATGGAAATCACGGCCGGGCAGCTCAACAGCTTCCACCAGGCGGCCATCCGGGCTGGTACCGGAGATCACAAGGCCGTGGTTCTGCATCTCTGCACGGTAGTCGTTGTTGAACTCATAGCGGTGGCGGTGGCGTTCGTCAATTTCTTCTTTGCCATAGCACTCACGCAGCTTGGTGCCCTCGGCGGTAATGCAGGGATACTTGCCCAGGCGCATGGTACCGCCCTTCGGGATGTTCCCCTGCTGGTCCGGCATCAGAGCAATAACATTGTGCTCGCCGTCCGGCGTAAACTCGCTGGAGTTGGCATCGGCATAGCCCAGCACATCGCGGGCATATTCCATAACCATAATCTGCATACCCAAGCAGATGCCAAAATACGGGATGTTCTGTTCCCGTGCATAGCGGGCGGCCTGGATCATGCCCTCAATGCCGCGGTCGCCAAAGCCGCCGGGCAGGATGATGCCATCCACACCGGAAAGCTCTTCAGCGCAGCGCTCCTGATCCAGCAGGTTTTCGCTGTCCACCCAGTGGATCTCCACTTTGGACTCATTCTCAAAGCCGGCGTGATACAGGGACTCCATTACACTCAGGTATGCGTCATGCAGTTTGACATATTTGCCAACTAGGGCAATGGTGCAGGTCTTGCTGCGGGTGGCAATGCGGGAAATCAGCTCTTTCCACTCGGTCAGGTCGCTGGCCGGAGTTTCCAAGTGCAGCTGACGGCAAACAACGTTGGTCAGGCCGGCAGCTTCCAGCATCAGCGGGCACTCGTACAGGCTGGGCATGGTCAGGTTTTCAATCACGCAATCAGGGCGCACATTGCAGAACATGCTGATCTTGCGCTTGATATCGCTGCCAACGCGGCCATCGGCACGCAGCACGATGACGTTGGGGGCGATGCCCATGCCCTGCAGTTCCTTGCAGGAATGCTGGGCGGGCTTGGATTTATATTCGTCCGAGCCGGAAATATAGGGCACCAGAACCACATGGATGTAGCAGCAGTTTTCCATGCCCTGCTCAATGCCAACCTGGCGGATGGCCTCCAGGAAAGGCTGGCTCTCAATATCACCGGTGGTACCGCCGATTTCGGTGATGACAACATCGGCTTCGGTGCTTTTGGCAAGATTGTAGATATAGCTCTTGATTTCGTTGGTAATGTGGGGAATGATCTGCACCGTCTGGCCCAGATAAGCGCCCTGGCGTTCCTTGTTCAGCACGTTCCAATAGACCTTGCCCGTCGTCAGGTTCGAGTACTTGTTCAGGTTTTCATCAATAAAGCGCTCATAATGACCCAGATCCAGGTCGGTTTCGGTTCCGTCATCCGTCACGAACACCTCGCCGTGCTGTAGCGGGCTCATGGTGCCGGGATCCACGTTGATATAAGGATCCAGCTTTTGAGAAGCCACCTTCAGGCCGCGGGTTTTCAGCAAACGGCCCAGGCTGGCTGCTGTGATGCCCTTGCCCAAGCCGGAGACCACGCCGCCAGTAACAAAAACGTACTTTGTCGCCATATATACCATCCTCTCCACAACTACCACAAATAAATGGACGCTTTATTATACATCACTTTTATTTCCAAAAGCAAGAGTCTTTTTTCCTGTTTGGTGCAAATTCTCTTGCGCACCATCGTACAATCCCCTATAATAAGTAAGATAGTATTTAAGATCATGTCATGTTGAGAAGGGAGCGTGCTTGTTTGCAAAAGCTCAAAAAAATTTTCAGCCGCCAGAACGGGTTGGTCCTGCTGCTGGTTCTGGTGGAATTTATGGTGTTGGCGCTGCGTTTTGTGGGGGATTTCCGCACAGGCGGCGTGATTGATATTACGCCGGACCTGATCATTCCCTACGCGGAGGAATGTACCAATGATGACCGCGGCGCCCGCGTGGAAAACTTTACCGGCCTGTTTTGCCACCACCCGCTGGATCGACCTGCCGCGCGGCAGCTACCAGGTTTGCATCAACTATGTGAATGACGGCGAGGACGGCGAGGTCAGCTTTCTGGATGAGATCATGCCCACCGCGCAGTACGATGCCGCCAAGCTGCCCGCTGAGCGCACCCGCACGGTGTTCAGCCTGTGGATGCCCTACGGCTGCGAAACCGCACAGCTGCAGTTTACCGCGGACTGCGGCAAAAACCAGGTCATCTACATTACCGGCGCACAGATCGTACCCACCCACGCGTGGGCGTATGTGCGGCTGCTGACGGGGCTTGTGTTCTGCGCCGTACTGGACTGGGTGATCCTGTTGCTGACCCGCCGGATCAAATTTCCCATCCATACCCTGCGCGGGCGGTATATCGCCATGGCGCTGGTGGGCATCGGCGTGTTTGCCTGCCTGCCGCTGGGGCTCGGCTACCTGACGTACGGGCACGACCTTTCCATCCACCTTTCCCGCATTGAGGGGCTGAAAGCCGGGCTGCTGGCCGGGCAGTTCCCCGTGCGCATGGACCCGGCCATCATCAACGAAAAAGGCTATCCGTTCAGCTTGATGTACTCCGATGTGTTCCTGTACCCGGCTGCGGTGCTGCGCATTCTGGGTTTCAGCCTGCAAACCAGCTACAAAGTTTACGTTGCATCCATCACAGCGGCCACCGTGGGCATTACGTTTTATGCCCTGCGCAAAATGTTCCGCAGCGATTGTGCCGCGCTGCTTGGCACTGCGTTGTACACCCTTTCGTTCTACCGGCTGACCAACGTGTTTGTGCGCGCTGCAGTGGGCGAATATACCGCCATGGCGTTCCTGCCGCTGGTCGTGTACGGGCTGTGGCGGATTTATCACCAATCCCCTGCCGATGGCAAAAAGGCCGAGCCCTGGTGCTGGCTGCCCTTTGCCCTGGGCTTTACCGGCCTGCTGCAGAGCCATCTGCTGACAACCGAACTTGCGGTGTTCTTTACCGCCGCCTTCTGCCTGCTGTATTTCAAAAAGACCTTCACCCGCCCGGTGCTGCCCGCTCTGTGCAAAGCTGCCGGGGCCGCCATTGTGTGGAACCTGTGGTTTATGGTGCCGCTGCTGCAATACATGGTGCAGGGGGTGTGCCGCATCAGCGGCAAGTATGATGCCGCCTACCTGTACGACAGCTCCGTTTACCTGGGCCAGATGTTTTTGATGTTCGGCCAAAGCAGCGGCGTGGCGGAGAGCATCCAGAGCGGCATTGCGGGCGAAATGCCGCAGACGCTGGGCCTGGCACTGGCCGCGGGTGCATTCTTCTTCCTGCTGGCTGTGCTGGACCCCGCCGTGCGCAAAAGCAGCCGCGATGCCGCGCGCATTGGCAGCCTGACACTGGGCTTTGGCCTGCTGGCCGCCTGGTGCGCCAGCGACCTTTGCCCCTGGTACGCGCTGTTCCGTTGCGAACCATTGCGGGCGCTGAGCAAGACTCTGGGGAAGTTGCAGTTTGCCTGGCGGTTCTTCACCCCGGCCACCATGCTGCTGGTCGTGTGCGCCTGCTGTGCGGTGGTGCTGTACCGCAAAGTCCGGCCCGAAGCCGCCAAGGCAATGGCAGCCGCCCTGCTGGCGCTGACCATCATCCCCGCCGGGTACCTGATGTATGACAAATGCACCACCAGCGAAGCCGTTACCTACATGAGCCTTGCCGCGGTGGATGACCTGCCCGGTCAGGTGGGTGGCGGCGAATACCTGCCCACCGAGGACACCACCACCGATGACAGCGTCTGGGGCCGCCTGACCCCCGAAGCGGACGACGGCGTAGAGTTGACAGAGTACACCAAAAACGGCCTGACCATTCAGCTGGCGGCGCAGAACACCGGCGATGCCGAAGCATCCATCCGGCTGCCGCTATTCTACTACCCCGGCTACCATATGACCGCTGCGGACGGAGCCGCACTGACCCACAAGAACGGTTACCTGACCGTTACCCTGGCTCCCGGCTGGCAGGGCAGCGTACAGATGCGCTGGACTGGAATGTGGTTCTGGCGCGCGGCGGACTGCATCAGTCTGCTGGGCATTGCAGCCACTGTTGTGCTGTACCGCAAAAGCCAAAAGAACGCAGCGCACGTTTAACTGTCTAAACTATACCGGGCTTGTCGCCCCCAAGCGGGGTTGGCGGCCCGGTTTATTTTATTAGGCCGCATTGGGAGTTGGATGGCTCCATCCCCCAATACAAGCATTTTCCCTAAAACATCAAGGCAAACGCCAATCCGGTTTGTCATTTCTGCCAGTTGCTTTTTTTGCGTTTGGCCCGTATAATAAGCACATAAACAGCAAGGGCGCTGCGAACACAAATCCTGTTCGCAGTGCCTTTTGTTTTATAAAAAGTCCGACTTATTTGCGTGATGATACCACAGAGGAAAAGGAGTTCGGTAAGTATGGCAGCAACCGTTATGGAACTGTACGGCAGCAAAGTCTTCAACGAGCACGAAATGCGTGAGCGTCTGCCCAGCTCGACCTACAAGAGCCTGAAGGCAACCATTGAAAAGGGTCAGGCCCTTGACCTGGAAGTAGCCAATGTTGTGGCCAGCGTGATGAAGCGCTGGGCGATTGAACAGGGCGCTACCCATTACACCCACTGGTTCCAGCCCCTGACCGGCATCACCAGTGAAAAGCACGATGGTTTTGTCAGCCCCCAGCCGGACGGCACCGCCATCATGGAGTTTTCCGGCAAGGAGCTCATCAAAGGCGAACCAGATGCTTCCTCCTTCCCTTCCGGCGGCCTGCGCGCCACCTGTGAAGCCCGCGGCTACACCGCATGGGACCCCACCAGCTATGCTTTTGTAAAAGATGACGTGCTGTGCATCCCCACTGCATTCTGCTCTTACACCGGCGAAGCACTGGATAAAAAGACCCCGCTGCTGCGTTCCATGCAGGCCATCAGCGACCAGGCCTGCAAGGTACTGCACCTGTTCGGCAAGGATGTTGAGCGCGTTGCCACCACCGTTGGCCCGGAGCAGGAGTACTTCCTGATCCGCAAAGAGGATTACAACAAGCGCCTGGACCTGGTTCTGACCGGCCGCACCCTGTTTGGCTCTGCACCGTCCAAGGGCCAGGAACTGGAAGAGCACTACTTTGGTGTGATCCGCCCCATTGTCTCCGACTTTATGAAGGATCTGGACACCGAGCTGTGGAAGCTGGGCATCCCCGCAAAGACCAAGCACAACGAAGTTGCCCCCTGCCAGCATGAGCTCGCCCCCATTTACGATACCACCAACGTTGCCATCGACCACAACCTTCTGACCATGGAAATGATGAAGAAGATTGCCGATAAGCACGGCCTGGTCTGCCTGCAGCACGAAAAGCCGTTCGAGGGCGTTAACGGTTCCGGCAAGCACAACAACTGGTCCATCAGCACCAAGAGCGAAAACCTGCTGGATCCCGGCGATACCCCGATGGAAAACCTGCAGTTCATGGTCTTCCTGACCGCCGTCATCAAGGCAGTCGATGAATACGCTGACCTGCTGCGTACCTCTGTTGCCACCCCCGGCAATGACCACCGCCTGGGCGCTAACGAAGCGCCCCCGGCCATCATCTCCATCTTTGTCGGCGAAGAGCTGGAAGCTGTTATCGATGCTGTCTGCACCGACAGCCCCTATGCCGGCCCTGTTAAGATGAAGATGGACCTTGGCGTTGATGTTCTGCCCAAGTTCAGCAAGGACACCACCGACCGTAACCGTACTTCTCCGTTCGCCTTTACCGGCAACAAGTTCGAGTTCCGTATGCCCGGTTCCGCTGAGAACCTGAGCGATGCCAACACCATCCTGAACACTGCTGTTGCCAAAGAGCTGAAGCAGTTTGTTGCCGATGTGGAGGGCGCTGCTGACTTTGAGTGCGCTGCCGCCGCCTGGGTCAAGAAGACCCTGAACGACCACCGCCGTGTGATCTTCAACGGCAACGGTTATTCCGAAGCCTGGGAAGCTGAGGCTGCCCGCCGTGGCCTGCCCAACCGCAAGTGCACCCCCGATGCCATGGTCGCCCTGAAGGAAGAGAAGAACATCTCCCTGATGGAAGAGTTCGGCGTTCTGACCAAGACCGAAATGCTGAGCCGTTACGAAGTTGAGATGGAGCACTACTCCAAGATTATCAACATCGAAGCCCGCACCATGCTCAAGATCGCATCCAAGCAGCTGATTCCTGCCGCCACCAGCTATATGGGCGAAGTTGCCAGCACCGCCGCAGCCAAGACCGCTGCTGTGGAAGGCATCTCCACCAAGTCCGAAGCAAAGCTGTTGACTGCACTTTCCAAATACACTGACGAGATGTCTGATGCAACCGATGCTCTGAAGGCTGTGACCGATAAGGTCAGCGCCCTGGACGATGAGACCGCTAAGGCTCATGCTTTCCATGATGAGGTTCTGCCCGCCATGGATACCCTGCGCGCCGCCGCTGACGCTGCTGAAGAGCTTGTCGATGAGGATTACTGGCCGCTGCCGTGCTACAGCCGTATGCTGTTTTACACTGAGTAAGCAGTGACCCAAAAAGCCCCCGGCAGCAAGGGTTTGTGCTTTGCACAAAATGCCGGGCACGGCTTTTTAACACGCCATTCTCCTTTTCCTATTTCTTACACCAGCTCGAAAGGCCCGCCGCGAGGTGGGCCTTTCGAGTTTAGGTAGGAGTCAGTTGAAAGTTAGGAGTTAGGAGTTTATTGGGTTCAATGCTGAATAAACTCCCGATTCCTTTTTCTGCTCAATCCGTTTCGGAACTTTGCTTTATATGCTATAATGGGATCAATCGCAAAGTGACGGGCGCACATTGTGCGCCCTACGGAATTTCTAATTGCTCATTGCTAATTCCTAATTGCATCAACTCCTAACTCCTCACTCCTACCTCCTAACTTTTCCCCCTCTCTGCCAAATCTGCAGCCTAAATTTGGAGGATTCCACCATGAAGCATACTGCACAGGATATCCTGAACTATGTCGAAGATAACGATGTAAAATTTGTACGTCTGGCGTTCTGCGATATTTTCGGCAATCAAAAAAACATCTCTGTCTTTGCCGGGGACCTTCCCTATGCCTTCGAGCAGGGTGTCTGCTTTGACGGCAGCTCCATTGCCGGGTTTATGAACACTGAGGAGAGCGACCTTGTGCTTTGGCCAGACCCGGACACAATGACCATTCTGCCCTGGCGCCCCACCGAGGGCCGCGTGATGCGCATGTACTGCGATATCACCCTGCCCAATGGCCGCCCCTTTGCCGGCAACAGCCGCGGGTACCTGCAATCGGTGGTCAAGCGCGCCAAGGCCATAGGCCTGCGTTGCGATGTGGGCTGCGAATGTGAGTTCTATCTGTTCCAGACCGACGAGCACGGCAACCCCACCCGCATCCCGATGGACCACGGTGGCTACTTTGACATTGCCCCTCTGGACAAGGCCGAGAACATCCGCCGCGAGATCTGCTTTGCCATGGAGGATATGGGCCTGCGCCCCCAGCACAGCCACCACGAAAGCGGCTTTGGCCAGAACGAAGTGGACTTTATGTATTCCACCGCGCTCAAATCGGCCGATAACCTGAACACCTTCAAAAGCACCGTCAAAGCTATTGCGGACCGCAACGGCCTGTTTGCCAGCTTTATGCCCAAGCCCATGCAGGACCAGGCCGGCAGCGGCATGCATGTGAATGTTTCCATCCACCGGGATGGCAAAAACCTGTTCCAGGGCGATATTGCCCCCGACAGCGAGGCCGGACATTTTATTGCCGGTATTCTGGCGCACGCACGGGAGCTGACCTGCTTCTGCAACCCGATTCCCAACTCTTACACACGGTTTGGCAGCTGCGAAGCCCCTAAGTATGTGAGCTGGAGCCGCCAGAACCGCAGCCAGCTGGTGCGCCTGCCTTCCGCCACCGGCGAATTCTGCCGCCTGGAGCTGCGCAGCCCCGATCCCTCCTGCAACCCATATCTGGTCATTGGCCTGATTCTGGCCGCCGGGCTCGACGGCATTGAAAAAAAGATGCCGCTGCCCGCTCCGGTCAACCGCAATCTGTTCCACAAGAGCGCCGCCGAAGGGCTGGAAAGCCTGCCCGAAAGTCTGCGCGAAGCCATCACCATTGCCGCACAGAGTGACTTTATCGCCAAAGAGCTGCCTGTGCCGCTGATGAACAAATACTTTGAATACCAGACCCAGTTGTGCCATGGTTACGAAAGTGCCCCCGACCCCCAGGCATGGGAGCGTGAAAACTGCTTTTTGAAGATTTGATATTTCCCAAAGCAGGGCAGATTTTGTAATTTAACAGATGGGCGGTGATGTGTTTGTGCCTTCAGCTTTGATTGCCTCTGCGGGGAACAACGCAAATGAATACCTGGCAAAGCATGTAGCGGAGCTGGGTTACCTGCGCCCCACCATTGTGGCCAGCGGCGGCGAAGCCCGCCGCCGCATGGGGGATATTGATTTCGAGGTCGTGATCATCAACACCCCCCTGCCGGACGAGTTTGGCCACGAACTTTCGACCTATGCGGTAGAAAAATCAAATGCCGGTGTCATTCTGCTTGCCAAGGCGGGCACCGCAGACCAGATTTCCGATAAATTGCAGCAGCACGGTGTGTTGGTGTTGGCAAAGCCCTTTACCGGGGTGCAGTTCCGCCAGGCCGTTCAGATGGCCGCCGCCTGCTGCCGCCGCCTGGATTATCTGCGGCAGGAAAACGACAAACTGCGGGATAAGATTGCCCAGATCCGGCTGGTGGACCGTGCCAAGTGCTATCTGATCGAGCACAAGGGCATGAGCGAAGCGGAAGCCCACCGCATGATTGAAAAGACCGCCATGGATACCCGCCGCGACCGTGCAGAGGTTGCCGCAGAGATCTTGGAAGAAGAGTAACGCAAATGCGGCAGGCGCAAAAACCTGCCGCATTTTTTCAGCCTATTTTCAGCTAATTGTGGTATACTGTATCTATAAATTGAAGAAAGCCGAAGGATATTTGCCGGTGAATATCCTGATTGTAGCGGACGAACCCCCGGCCTGACCGTGCAGGGGGATGCCGCCTCCCTGCATCGGTTGGCGGTGATCCTGCTGGATAATGCCATCAAGTACGCGGGCACCGGCGGCGCCGTGCCCCTGCGGCTGGCCGCAGCGGGCAG
>ERZ791821.1178-NODE-1178-length-15567-cov-2.926702_pt1 | contig 15567 bp, 10 predicted proteins | sample MGYA00510300_ERZ791821 | MGnify/ENA primary metagenome ERZ791821 (study PRJEB30046, sample SAMN00792034) | human gut metagenome | study: EMG produced TPA metagenomics assembly of the A metagenome-wide association study of gut microbiota in type 2... | reverse complement strand
CTTTGCTTTTTTGCTCCAATAATTCTGTTCTCATTACATAATACTTGAATTCTTCTAGGCGAAACATTCCATCTCTCTGCCAATTCTATTACAGATATATATTTTTCCAATTTTATCACTCCCTTTTGTAAATCTATTCTATTCGTTTCTGCGAAGTTTTACAAGCTTTTATCCCTACAAATTTATTTTTATATATCCATATCTTGAAAATAGCCCAAAAGATATTTCTTCAAATGTTTACAATATCTTTTGGGCCATCTTGCAAATGCCTATATTATGCAATTACTTAATACAGAGTCATATTGCCATTAGTTTATCCAGAATCTTATGTGCCACCTGTTCCTTGCTCATCAGTTCCAGGCTCTCCTCGGAATTCTTTGTGATCAGTGTCACAATATTGGTGTCCGTGCCAAAGCCCGCTCCTGCGCTCTTCAAACTGTTGGCACAGATCATGTCACAGTGCTTGCTCTCCAGCTTCTTCCGGGAATTCTCCAGTACATTTTCCGTCTCCATGGAAAATCCACACAAAATCTGTCCCGGTCTCTTGTTTTCCCCAAGGGTCTTCAAAATATCCTTCGTCCGCACCAGAGGGATCGACATGTCTCCGTCTTTTTTCTTAATCTTATTGTCTGCTGTCACTGCCGGGGTGTAGTCTGCCACGGCTGCTGCCTTGATGACAAAATCATAGTCCTGCGCTCTGGACACGATTGCATCGTACATCTCTTCTGCCGTCTGTACCGGCACCACATTTACAAACAAAGGCGGCTCCACATCCGTATGGGCTGCCACCACCGTCACTTCTGCGCCGCGGTGCATTGCAGCTCTCGCCAGGGCATAACCCATTTTTCCACTGGAGTGATTCGTGATAAAACGCACCGGGTCAATGGGTTCTCTGGTGGCACCTGCGGAGATCAGCACCTTTTTGCCCACCAGATCCTTCTCGCAGGCGATCTCCTTCACCACGGCTTCGAACAGTACGGACTCCTCCGGCATTCTGCCGTCACCGATATCGCCGTTGGCCAGCATTCCCGTGGCCGGAGTGATGATCTCATAGCCGAAATGCTTTAATTTTTCGATATTATCCTGCACGATGGGGTTGTGATACATATTATGATTCATGGCAGGGGACACAATCTTCTTGCAGGGACATGCCATGACCGTAGTAGTCAACATATCATCTGCGATGCCGTTTGCAATCTTGCCGATCACATTGGCAGAAGCCGGTGCCACCAGAACCACATCCGCCCGCTTTGCCAGTGCCACATGTTCCACACTGTACTGGAAATTGCGGTCAAAGGTGTCCACCAGACATTTATGTCCCGTCAGACTTTCAAAAGTAATGGGGTTAATGAACTGCGTGGCATTCTGTGTCATTAGCACTTCCACGTCACAGTGCTGTTTTAACAGCATCCGCGCTACATTGGCCATTTTATATGCAGCAATACTTCCCGAGATTGCCAGAACTACGGTCTTTCCCTTCAGCATAGTCGTCTCCTTTTGCCTGATTTATCAAAAATACTTCAAAACTGTACTCCTAAAATACCATAAGTGCATATTTTATGCAAATATCACTTTTCTTTTTGTCCGGGATATGATATAAACAGTAGGAGTGTCCCGAATCACCGGGGCAGCTTGTATTGTATCTCCCAGAGGGAGAATGGTAACAAGGAGGAAAATTTCATATGAACAAACAAAGTAAGACAATGCGACTCACGTTGATGGGATTGTTTGCTGCGGTACTTTTGCTGATGGCTTATACCCCGCTCGGGTACCTGAACATCGGCCCCCTGGCAATCACCTTCAATGTCATCCCCGTTGCACTGGCTGCAATCACTCTTGGCCCTGTAGGCGGAGCCGCCATGGGAGCAGTATTCGGATTGACCAGCTTTTTACAATGCATCGGTGTGGGAGGCACCAGCGCCATGGGAGCAATGCTTTTTGGCATCAACCCTGTGTTGGCCTTCATCCAGCGTTTCATCCCCAGACTTCTGGACGGATTTCTGTTGGGATATGTCTTCCGTTACAGCCGCAAAGCCGTAGGAGACAGAATCGCCTGCATGATCACCGGATTTTGCAGCGCATTTTTCAACACCGCATTTTTCATGTCCCTTTTAGTACTGCTGTTCGGCAATACTTCCTATGTGCAGGGACTGATGGGTGGTAAAAACGCGATTTTATTCATCTGCTCTTTTGTAGGTGTGAATGCGGTCTTCGAGATGTGTGCATCCACGTTCCTGACCGGAGCGGTAGGGCTGGCACTGATCAAGGCAAAAGTCATTCCTGTATATCAGAAAGCAGAGTCTGCAGCATAACAGGAGTATACCCGTGGTACTGACAATCGACATCGGAAATACTACGATCGGCATCGGGGGATTTCAGGGAAATAAGCTACTCTTTATTGAGAAGCTATCGTCCCGCCGTCCCCTGTCTGATGCCGGATATAGAAAAAAACTGAATATGATTTTAGACAAACACGGTCTGTCCGCCGAAGCCTTTGAGGGATCTGTGATCTCCTCGGTTGTGCCTTCGGTGACAGCCGTTTTTTCCTCTGCTCTGGAAGCTTTTCTGGGGCAGAAGCCTCTGCTTCTTACCCATGAACTGGATCTTGGCTATGAGATCTGTACGGAATTTCCGGAAAAGGTGGGCTGCGACCGCCTGGCAGATATCGCCGGAGCCATTTCCCGCTATCCTCTGCCACTGATCACCATTGATCTGGGCACCGCCACGACATTTAACGTGTTGGATGAGAACCGTCGCTTTTTAGGCGGCCTGATCCTTCCCGGCGTTGGAACCGCCCACAGGGCACTTTTAGGCAGGACCGCCCAGCTCCCGAAAGGGGACATTCATATGCCCGCCCACACCATCGGTGCGAATACGCAGGAATGCATCACCGGGGGAATGCTCTTGGGCAACGCCTGTGCCATCGACGGACTGATCCGCCGTATCCAGACAGAGTTAGGGCAAAAAGCAACGGTCGTTGCCACCGGAGGGTACGCAACGACCGTCATTCCACATTGTGAAACGAAGATCCATATCGATCAGAATCTTCTTATGAAAGGTCTGAGATCCATCTACGAGAATAATACCTCTACTGGATCACCAGATTAGAGTAGCCCATCAGGCTCTCATCCACAGCATGTGCGGCTTCTCTGCCTTCACGGATCGCCCACACCACCAGGGACTGTCCTCTGTGCATATCACCGGTGACGAATACATTTTCCACACTGGTCTGGTATTTGCCGGGGGCAGTTTTTACGTTGGTGCGTTCATTTAATTCCACCCCGAAAGCATCGGTAATATATTTCTGACTTCCCAAAAATCCTGCTGCGATCAGTACGATCTCCGCATCCAGGATCTGCTCACTTCCGGCGATCTCCTGCATCTTCATGCGTCCGGTAGCCGGATCCTTTTCCCAGGACAGCTTCACGATCTTCACGGCTTTCAGGTTACCGTTCTTATCCTTGATAAATTCCTTGACCGTAGATTCATAGATTCTCGGATCATGTCCGTAGACTGCAATGGCTTCTTCCTGACCGTAATCGGTCTTGCAGACCTTCGGCCATTCGGGCCAGGGATTGTTCTCTGCTCTCTTGTCCGGAGCCTTGGGCATCATCTCGATCTGGGTCACAGACTTGGCACCGTGACGGATGGAAGTTCCCACACAGTCATTACCGGTATCACCACCGCCGATGATGACCACGTTCTTACCCTTGGTCTCCACATATTTTTTATCTTCAAAGTTCGAATCCAGCAGGCTCTTGGTATTGGCTTTCAGAAAATCCACCGCGAAATAGATTCCCCTGGCATCTCTGCCTGGCGCATTGATGTCTCTGGGATTGGAAGCACCACAGGCCAGTACGACACGGTCAAAATCATGTAACAGCTTGGATGCCTTGATGTCCTTACCGATATCCGTACCGGTGACAAAGGTGACGCCCTCTTTCTTCATGATGGCTATCTTACGGTCAATGATCTGTTTCTCCAGCTTCATGTTGGGGATGCCGTACATTAACAGTCCTCCCACACGGTCGGAGCGCTCAAATACTGTGACCTGATGTCCTCTCTGGTTCAGCAGATCCGCCGCTGCCAGTCCGGAAGGACCGCTGCCGATGACTGCCACCTTTTTGCCGGTACGCACCACAGGGGGCTTGGCTGCCGCATAACCCTCGCTGTAGGCGTTTTCAATAATTGCATATTCGTTCTCCTTGGTGGAGACCGGATCCCCATTCAGTCCACAGGTACATGCCGCCTCACACAGAGCCGGACATACTCTGGACGTGAACTCGGGGAAATTGTTGGTCTTCTTCAGGCGGTTGTAAGCCTGTTGCCAGTTGCCGGTATATACCAGGTCGTTCCACTCCGGCACCAGATTGTGCGGGGGGCATCCGCTGGCCATACCGCAGATCATCATGCCCGACTGACAGAACGGCACACCGCATTCCATACATCTGGCACCCTGTAAACGCTGCTTTTCCTTCGGCAGATGCTCATGGAATTCATTAAAATGCTGTATTCTCTTCTTCGGATCCTCAGCCACGCTGACTTCCCTTTTATATTCCATAAATCCCGTTGGTTTTCCCATGACTCTCTCCATTCTGCAGACGCTTCGGCATCGGAAGAATCGCGAACTAAATTTCATATTTAGTTCTGCGATAAACTAATTTGTGGCGCCCGCGGCACAAATTAGTCGTGTGAAAAGCAATCTATCAAGATTACTTTTCACACTGGCCTCCTACTTTCTGGTGTTGGCATAAAATGCTTCGATCTGTGCCTGCTCTGCGCTCAGTCCTTTTTCCTCCATCTGGACGATGGTCTTTAAGACTCTCTCATAATCATGAGGGATGATCTTCTTGAACTTGGGCAGATACTCTCCAAAGTTGTCCAGCACTTCCTTACCCTTGGCGGAATTGGTCAGTGCCACATGCTCCTGGATCATGGATTTCAACTCCAGCACATCATATTTGGATGTGATCTCGCTGGAGGATACCATTTCCTTATTCAGACGCTTGTACAGGTCGTTGCCTTCATCCAGTACATAAGCGATACCGCCGCTCATACCGGCTGCAAAGTTTTTACCGGTGGGTCCTAAGACTACCACACGTCCGCCGGTCATGTATTCACAACCATGATCACCTACACCTTCGACAACTGCGATGGCACCTGAGTTACGTACGCAGAAACGTTCGCCTGCCACACCGTTAATGAATGCTTTACCGGAGGTTGCACCGTACAGTGCCACATTACCGATGATGATATTTTCCTCAGCCTTGAACCTGCTGCCCTGAGGAGGATATACCACCAGCTTACCGCCGGATAAGCCCTTACCGAAGTAGTCATTGCTGTCGCCTACCAGTTCCAGAGTCAGGCCCTTGGGGATAAAGGCTCCGAAGGACTGTCCGCCGGCACCCTTGCACAGTACATGGTAGGTATCCTCTTCCACATCATCGCCCAGTTTTCTGGTGATCTCACTTCCGAGGATCGTACCGAAAGCACGATCGGTGTTGCTGACGTCTACTTCGATGCTGCGCTTCTGTCCTGCGTCGATGGCTTTTCCTAACTGCTTTAACAGCACCTTCTCATCCAGTGTCTTCTCTAACTGGAAGTCATAGACCTGCCTGGGATCAAAGGTCACCTTCTGCTTGCTGCCCTCGTAAGGATTGCTTAAGATCTGGGTCAGATCCACTTCCTCCTGACGATCGGTCAGATGCTCTTTTCTCTTCAGCAGATCAGTTCTGCCCACCAGTTCATCTACGGTACGCACGCCCAGTGCTGCCATGTATTCCCGCAGCTCCTGCGCGATAAATTTCATAAAGTTTTCCACATATTCCGGCTTACCGCGGAAGTTTTTCCGCAGCTCCGGGTTCTGGGTAGCCACGCCTACCGGGCAGGTATCCAGATTACATACTCTCATCATGACACAGCCCATGGTCACAAGGGGTGCGGTGGCAAAACCGAACTCCTCGGCACCTAAAATGGCTGCGATGGCTACGTCTCTGCCGCTCATCAGCTTACCGTCGGTCTCGATGCGGACTTTATTACGCAGACCGTTCATGATCAGGGTCTGATGGGTCTCTGCCAGTCCCAGCTCCCAGGGAAGTCCGGCATTGTGGATGGAGTTTCTCGGTGCCGCACCGGTACCGCCGTCATAGCCGGATACCAGGATGACCTGGGCTCCCGCCTTGGCTACACCGGCTGCGACCGTTCCCACACCGGCTTCGGATACCAGTTTTACAGAGATTCTTGCCTGGGTGTTGGCATTTTTCAGATCATAGATCAGCTGCGCCAGATCCTCAATGGAATAAATGTCGTGATGAGGGGGCGGAGAGATCAGGGACACACCGGGCGTGGAGTGTCTGGTCTTGGCGATCCAGGGATATACCTTTCCTCCGGGCAGATGTCCGCCCTCACCGGGTTTTGCTCCCTGTGCCATCTTGATCTGAATCTCCTGTGCACTTACCAGGTAACGGCTGGTAACACCAAAACGTCCACTGGCTACCTGCTTGATTGCGGAACAACGGTTCAGTCCGTCCGGTCCGACGGTCAGACGATCCAGGTCCTCACCGCCTTCACCGGAATTGCTCTTGCCGTGCAGATGGTTCATGGCGATGGCCATGGTCTCATGGGCTTCTTTGGAAATGGAACCGTAGGACATGGCACCGGTCTTGAATCTGGTCACAATGGACTCTACCGGCTCTACTTCCTCAATAGGCACACCCTTTTTCGGATAATTGAAGTCCATCAGTCCTCTGAGGTTCTTGATGGAATCTTCGTCGTTTACCATGGCGGTGTACTGCTTGAACATCTGGTAATCACCGCGTCTGGTGGATTCCTGTAACATATGGATGGTAGCGGGATTGTACAGATGCTCGTCACCGCCGCTGCGCATCTTGTGATGTCCGGGGCTGTTTAAGGTCAGATCGTTTTTCAGTCCCAGAGGATCAAATGCCTGAGAGTGCAGGTCGTCTACCTGCTGCTCAATATCTTTTAAGGTAATACCTCCCACACGACATACGGTGTTGGAGAAATACTTACTGATCACTTCCGGTGCAATACCGATAGCCTCGAAGATCTGGGAACCCTGATAGGACTGGATGGTGCTGATACCCATCTTGGATGCGATCTTGACGATGCCGTGGAGGACAGCATTGTTGTAATCATCCACTGCTGCATAGTAATCCTTATCCAGCATATTGCTCTCGATCAGTTCCTTGATGGTATCCTGTGCCAGATAAGGGTTGATGGCGCAGGCACCGTAACCTAGCAGCGTAGCAAAATGGTGTACCTCTCTGGGTTCGCCGGATTCCAGGATCAGTGCGACTCTGGTTCTCTTCTTGGTGCGTACCAGATACTGGTTCAGGGCGGATACGGCCAGCAGGGAAGGAATGGGCACATGGTTCTCATCCACGCCTCTGTCGGACAGGATCAGGATGTTCACGCCGTCTCTGTAAGCTCTGTCCACTTCCACGAACAGTCTGTCAATGGCACGCTCTAAGCTGGTGTTCTTGTAATATACGATAGGTACGACTTCTACTTTGAATCCGTCTACCTTCATGTTCTTGATCTTCAAGAGATCGGTGTTGGTCAGGATCGGGTTGTTGACCTTCAGAACATTACAGTTCTTCGGGGTCTCCTCCAGAATGTTGCCCTCGGTACCGATGTATACGGTGGTGGAAGTCACGATCTCCTCACGGATCGCATCGATGGGCGGGTTGGTTACCTGTGCAAACAGCTGCTTGAAATAATGAAACAGCGGGTGGTTCGTCTTGCTTAAGACGGGAAGCGGCGTATCCACACCCATGGCGGCAATCGCTTCACTGCCGTTCTTTGCCATAGGCAGAATGCTCTGTTTCATCTCATCATAGGTATAACCGAAAGCTTTCTGCATCCGCTGACGCTCTTCGTAGGTGTACTCAGGGACACGCTGGTTCGGGATGTGAATACTCTTCAATTCTGTCAGGTTGTTGTCCAGCCATTCACCATAGGGCTGTCTGGAAGCATATTTTTCCTTGATCTCCTCATCGTCAATGACTCTGCCCTGTACGGTATCGACCAAGAGCATCTTGCCGGGACGAAGTCTTTCCTTTAACTTGATCTTCGTGGGATCAACAGGAAGGACACCTACCTCGGAAGACAGGATCAGTGTATCATCGTCAGTGATCAGATAACGGGAAGGACGCAGGCCGTTTCTGTCCAGTACCGCACCCATGATATCTCCGTCGGAGAACAGGATGGATGCGGGGCCGTCCCAGGGCTCCATCATGGTAGCGTAATACTGGTAGAAATCTCTCTTGGTCTGGGACATGGCCTTGTTGTTCGCCCAGGGCTCGGGGATAGCGATCATGACCGCCAGAGGCAGTTCCATGCCGCTCATTACCAGGAATTCCAGCGTGTTGTCCAGCATAGCGGAGTCGGAACCGGTCTTACTGATGGCAGGCAGTACTTTGTGCAGCTGGCCTTTCAGATGCTCGGATTCCATGTTCTCCTCCCTGGCCAGCATCTTGTCGGCATTGCCGCGGATAGTGTTAATCTCACCGTTGTGTACCATCAGACGGTTCGGATGGGCACGTTCCCAGCTGGGATTGGTATTGGTGGAGAAACGGGAGTGTACCATGGCAATGGCGGATTCGTAATCTTCACTCTGCAAATCTGCGAAGAAGGTACGCAGCTGGCCTACCAGGAACATTCCTTTATATACGATCGTTCTGCTGGAAAGAGAAACTACATAGGTATCATCGGAAGACTGCTCGAAGACACGTCTTGCAATATAAAGTCTGCGGTCAAAGGGCAGTCCTTTTTCCACATCGGCAGGCTTTTTCACGAATCCCTGCATGATATAGGGCATGCACTCTACGGCCTTATGTCCCAGCACATTGGGGAAGGTAGGCACTTCACGCCAGCCGAGGAATTCCATTCCTTCTTTTTCCACAATGATCTCGAACATCTTCTTGGCCTGGTTGCGGCGCAGCTCTTCCTGAGGGAAGAAGAACATGCCGACACCGTATTCTCTCTCTCCGCCGATATCCATGCCCAGAGCCTTTGTGACTCTTGCAAAAAATTTGTGGGGGATCTGGGTCAGAATACCGACACCGTCACCGGTCTTACCTTCCGCATCCTTACCGGCTCTGTGCTCCAGATTTTCTACGATCTTCAGCGCATTCTCAACGGTAGCGCGGCTTTTCTCTCCGTGAATATTGACACAGGCTCCGATACCGCAGTTATCATGCTCAAATTCTTCCCGATATAACGGTGCCTTGGGCAGCTCCTGTTTTACATCAAACATATAGTTCTCCTTTCCGGGTTTCTATTTCTCTCTTTTTCATCTGTCTGTTACTATTCATAACCTCATTTGCAAGACCGTGCTTTCAGCACTTTCCTGCAACTAAAAAAGGTCGCAATGAGACTCTTTCGAGCGCCTCATTGCGACCTTTTCTGTACTATACACCTATTTTTCTCATTTGTAAATATAGATTTTTCCTTGAATTGTCAGATAATTTGTCAATTCAGTTATTCGCACGGCTGTTGTCTGTGAATTGTGTCAATTTTCTTTTTTAAGCCATGCTTTTAGCACAACTCTTTGGGGATTTTCCCTATTTTTCCTGTCTTCGACCATACACTTTGCTTGCCAGTCCCTGATAGATTGCAGAGAAATGTCTGCTTTCTGCCATTGCGGTCCGGAGAGGTGCCAGGGTCAGTGCCATCACAGCGCGGTAACGGAACAGTTCTACGGGTTTCATGTATTTTGTCGTGATCTCCTTATGCTCTGTGGCACTGCGTTTCAGGTTCTCCTTTGTCTCGGAGTAGCCGCCGCCTTCGTAGGAAGATACGGTAAGCCCCAGATACTGCATGGGAGCCTTCGCCCGGTAATAGCACCACAGAAAATGTTCATAATCTGCGCGGATCTTGTATTTTGGTTCGTAGGGCTTCTGTCGGCACAGGTCTGCGGCATAGAAGCAGGACTGATGGCAGGGAATGTTGCGGTAGCAGACAAAGCCGGTGATTCGGGGCGGGGATGATATCTTCGTGTCCGTTTTCGCGCTGTAGGTATCTCCGTAATAGATGCCTTGCAGTTTCATAGGGTGCTGTTCCATGAATTGTGCGGTGTGTGCCAGAACTTCCTTGTCATAGAAGAGGTCACCGCAGTTTAAGAACAGAATGTAATCTCCGGTCACATGAGAGACCGCCTGGTTCATAGCCTCGTAGATGCTGTGATCCGGTTCCTGGTAGAAATGGATCCGCCCGTCAGTGCGCATGGACTCTATGGATCCGTCACGGCTGCCACCGTCCTTGACGATGACTTCGAAGTCTGGGCAGGTCTGGGCCAGGATACTGTCAAGGGTCTGATTCAGTTTGGTGCCGGGGTTCAGGCATACTACGATAATGCTGAATTTCATATGTTGCTCCTTTTAAGATATAATATCTCCGCAGTCGAGAACAGGGCAAGGAACGCGGCACGTTCGCACTCTGTCGCAGAGCGTAGCGGCACGTAAGTGACCAAAGTACGGTCACTAAGTGCCGACGTCTGCTTACGGCCTGCTTATCCTTACCCTGTTTTCGGCTGCTGGGTTACGTTGTCCATCTTTGTATATCTTATCAAGTATTTGGATGGTGACAAATGTACTTTTTTATTGCCTAAAATATATTTTTCTGTTTATGGAGCATCCCGAGGGATACTGCTGCCACTGTCAGGAAAATCACGCATACGGGCCAGCTGACGAAGCCGGTGACGGCGATGGCGGTATAGGAGAGGCAGTAGGCGAGGACATTGGATGCCACATGGACAAAGACCGCCATTTTGAACTCTCCAAAGTATTCGTAAGCATATGCCATCAGGCAGCCGATGAGGAAGCCGTACACGCCCTGGACGTAATTCATGTGGTAAACGCCAAAGATCAGAGCAGACAGGGCTATGGCGAGTTTGATATCCATGAATCTGCGGAGATATCCGTAGATAACTCCGCGGAACAGAAGCTCCTCTGCTATGGGGGAGATGAAGCCGAATACAAGGATTCCTACGATAAAGTGTGCGGAATATTGCTGGGCTGCAACTTCGGTATAGGCTTCGGATTTGTTGGTCACTCCCAGAAGTTCAAACAGGAGGTTGAAACCGATAACGGCACCGATGGTGACTGCCACCAGCAGGGCATATTTTGCCTTACCTTCTTTTTTCAGATGGCTTAAATGCATATCCTCTTTGTTCTTCGTGATCAGAAGCTTTGCCGTGGACCATACCGCCAGTGCTCCGCCGATGAAGCCCAGTGCCGCTATGATACTGGACACATCTCCGGAATAGCCGTTATAGGCGCCGGTCTCATCCCGCAGGATCAGCAGATCTACCAGTCCACCGGAAGCACCAGACTGTGCCAGCTGATACAACAGTGCCAGCAGCGCATACTGCACCGCATTGCGCACCAGGATAAACATCAGGAACGAATACACCATGGTCCAGATTCTCTGGTACATGGGATTTTTCTTTTTATTGTCGGGATTGCTGTTCACCAGTTCCTCGCTGCCGCGAAGCAGAAATTTTTCCAGTTCTTCCACGGATTGTACGATGTAGTCCGCTTTTGCTTCCTTTAACTCTTCCTTGCTTCCGTAGCCATAAGTCACGCCCACGCTCTCCACGCCCAACGCTCTGGCTCCTTCCACATCGAACTTTCTGTCACCGATCATGTAGACCTGATCCGGCTCTATGGGATTCTCCTTGAACAGCTGATGCAGGGTCTCCTGCACCACCTGATCCTTCGTCTCTCTGGTGCCGTCCAGCTCACTGCCTACCACCACGGCAAAATATTTTTTCAGATCAAAATGCTCCAGTATGCGTTCTACATAGATCTGGGGTTTGCTGGAAGCCAGTGCCAGAAAATAGCCCTTGGATTGCAGGTTCTTCAGCATCTCCGGAATACCGGCATAAACTTCATTTTCAAAAATACCCGTATTCTGAAAACGCTCTCTGTATTTTGCCACGGCCTCCTCCGCCTGCTCAGCGGTAAAACCGTAGAATTCCATAAAGCTGTCCCGTAAGGGCGGTCCGATAAAAGGCTCCAGCTTGTCCAGATCAGGTTCCTCAATACCGAAAGAGTGCAGCGCATACTGCACGCAGGTCGTAATTCCAATTTTGGGATCTGTCAGTGTACCGTCCAGATCAAACAGCAGATATTTTTTCATTCTTATAATTCCTTTTTTTGTATCTGTTCCAAGCCCTGTAACTATCGCAAAATATTCATTGAATACCGGGATCCGCAAGAATATTCTGTAATTGTTATGAGGCTCTGAATAGTTACCCTTTCTTTCTATAGCTTGTGGGGTCCGCAAAGCATTAGAAGCTGCGGATCTTGTCCCCGTCATCCTCAGTGTTTTTCAGCGCCTTGATCTCTACGTCATAGCCCACATTGGCATTGACCTGCACATGGACCACATCACCCACTTTTTTGCCAAGCAGTGCCTTGCCCAGCGGAGATTCGTTGCTGATCAGACCTTCCAGTGAGTTTCCGCGAACGGTGGTCACGATCTTGTAATCCTCTTCCGTGCCGTCGTCGATGAATTCCACGGTAACAGTGTTGTTGATGCCCACCTCATCCACGGCGGAGTTCTCGGAGATCACCTTTGCGGTCTTGATCATTCTCTCCAGATAACGGATCCGGCTCTCGTTCTGATTCTTGTATTTTTTCGCTGCATAATATTCAAAATTCTCACTGAGATCTCCGTGGGCTCTGGCTTCCTTCACGTCCTCCAGTGCCTTGGGACGCACCACCAGCTTACGATACTCGATCTCATCTTCCATTTTCTTAATGTCAGTGGGGGTTAATTCATCGTACATAATTTCTCCATTTCTATCTGTTCAATTACTTATATCATTTATTGACAGTTTTTCTCCCGGCTCGGCACGCTGATTTTCTACCAACAGCCGTCCTTCTTTTTCTTCGGCGACCGACCTTCTTTTCCTTCGGCAGACGCCTTTCTTTTCTTCTGACGGCCGACCTTTTTCCTTCCGGCAGCCAACCTTCTTTTCTTGCAGAGGATGACCGGTCGCAGTCTCTATGCTGTCCCGGTGTGCCCAGCATTCTACAACTGCATTGCGTAGATTACCGCCAGAGACAGAATGATCTGAATAATGGCAAAACGGAATACGGTCTGTGTATTGGACCAGTCCCACACCTTACGCACATGATCATGCAAGGGAGTACGCACATTTTTCAAAATATGAATCTTCAGGAAACGAAGCAGAGACACCTTAAGAAGTCCCAGTCCTCCATCCAGGATCAGCACCAGTGCCAGCGGGATGAACAGGAACGGGCAGCCGCTCTTCAAAATAGCGATGCTGATGAACAATCCCATAGCCCGGGAACCCGCATCCCCCATCATCAGCTTACTGGGTGTGGCATTGTACCACAAATAGCCCAGAATACATACGGCAAACAGCAGGATCAGGAAAGAATAGGTCTCATTGACGTCCTTCATACGGTCCACGATATAGATGGACATGATCGTAATGATCGACAGGGTTCCGGAGAGTCCGTCCACACCATCGGAGCAGTTGGTCACGTTCACGGAGGTCCATACCAGGATCACCGTGAGGATTGCGAATACTACGGGAGGCAGCGTGAACTTTACATGGAACAGTGCCAGTTCCACCACGTTGGAGTTGTATTTCAGGAAGGTGATGGCTACCAGTGCCGCCACGCACAGATCCAGAAACCCTTTTTTGTATTCACCCCAGGGAGTCTTGGAGGCGTCATCCAGAAAACCGGTCATCATGCATACCACGATCAGCAGCAGATAGATCACCAGCTCTGCGCTTAAGGGTGCAAACAGTAAAACAGATGCCACAAATGCCAGCACAAAAATGATTCCGGCGCCTCTTGGCTTTCCCGCGGACAATTTTCCATCATGGGCAAATTCTCTTCCGGCGTCCTTCGGCAGATACGGGCTTAATTTTGCCGTCGCCAGTACTGTCGCTCCGAAAGCAAAAAGGATTCCAAAAAAAGCAAGGAGAGAACTGCTTCCCTCCGGCAAGATCATCTGTAACATACTATCCCTCGTTTCCACATGAGATACTCACTTTTGTACTCTCATGCTGTATTTTCTGATAAATTCCGTGACTGTTCACAGGGGCATTCGAGAAATGAACACCTCAGAACAGTCACAAAATATTTTAACACAAATATCCCGGAATCTCAAATAATTTCCACAACAGTTCAGTTCTGAACATATCTGGGAGCAGAAATCATGCTTGCATGATTTTGCGGGCAAATATGTGCAGGAGCTAAGCGCCAATCTATGAGCAAAGGTAGTCACGAAGTGACATAAAAGCGTGTTAATGCGACTCCCGTGAACGGCGCGGCTGAACTGTTACGTTTGACAGTTCTCCCACGGTGGACTACTATATTCTTATGAACACTTTCTGAAAAATAGCCATAAAAGGAGAAATGCCTATGATGATCCATAAAATTGAACCACATAAATACTATCCGGAATTCCGAAATCAGGAGCCAAAGCCTTCCGATTATCTGCTGTTATTTGACGGAGAAAAGGTCTATCTGCCCTCCCATACAGAAAACAGTGATGTAACGGATACTTCCGCCGGTGCCGGCATCTCGGAGCATTCTCAAGTATATCTTCCTACTTTTGAAGAAGTCCATGGACTCTTGGGAATCCGTCAGCCTATGGAACGTTTTTTTCTGGACTGTGAATATCTCTTTTCCATTGATGACCGAGCATTCTTCCGCAAGACGACGGAGGACGCCGGTGCTCTCATGCTCCCGGAAGAAGACCTCTACGCCTCCGGTATGTTCCGTAATTTTGAGCCGGAATATCTGGCATTTGCTGGAATCACTGCCACCCAGATCAATCGTTTCCGTCTGGACCGGAAATTCTGTGGCCGCTGCGGGCATCCCACAGTTCCCAGCACTACGGAACGGGCCTGCATCTGTCCGGAGTGCGGTCAGATTGAATATCCCAAGATCTCTCCAGCCGTCATTATTGCCATCGTGGATACTGAGCGGGACAAGATCCTGCTGACCCGTTACGCCGGCGGTTCCTATCGTCACTGGGCACTGGTGGCCGGCTTCGTGGAAGTCGGTGAGACCTTCAAAGGTGCTGCCCGCCGGGAAATCATGGAAGAAGTCGGTTTAAAGGTCAGCGATCTGGTCTATTACAAATCCCAGCCCTGGTCCTTCAGTGATTCCGCCATGATCGGCTTCTTCGCGAAGCTGGAGGGGGATCCTTCTATTACTTTGCAGGAATCGGAGCTTGGCGAGGCTGTCTGGTTCTCCAGAGAGGATGTCCCGGATCTGCCCTCCACTATCAGTGTCGGTCAAGAAATGATCACATTATTCAAGAATGGTGGGGATCCGTTCTGCAAGAGATAATTGATACATTTGAAAGTTTTTCATTTCTATTCCATGATATACCTTGACTTTGTGCCCCCGTGGTTTCATGCCCCGGGGGCTTAATCAGCTTCTTTTCCTCTCTGCGCCCCGCTCTCTCGATCTCCCCGGGGCTTATTTAGTTTCTTTTCCTCTCTGCGCCCCGCTCTCTCGATCTCCCCGGGGCTTAATCAGCTTCTTT
>ERZ791821.1163-NODE-1163-length-15823-cov-13.686200_pt1 | contig 15823 bp, 25 predicted proteins | sample MGYA00510300_ERZ791821 | MGnify/ENA primary metagenome ERZ791821 (study PRJEB30046, sample SAMN00792034) | human gut metagenome | study: EMG produced TPA metagenomics assembly of the A metagenome-wide association study of gut microbiota in type 2... | reverse complement strand
TTCATCTGAGCCTTTTTCTTTTGCTCAGTTTTTTCATAGGTCATTTGACACTATCTAACAATAATATCATCTTGATTATTCTGTATAAATTCCTCTAACTCTTTCAACATTCATGAATCCCCTTATAATTACAAATTTTTTGCTCTCCATCTCCAATATTTAGCTCTAAAAAAATTAACAATGTATTGCCTTTCATCTTCCACTGAGCAAAAAACATTTCGTTCTGGATATCCACCATTATATTTTAAGTAATGTTCCCTTATTTTCAATGGCATGGCAATATTGTATTCAGTTTCAAACTGTTTTAAATCACCATCTGTTAATGCTCTTTTAACACCAAAAAAATTGTTCTGCATATAACTTATTTCATTTTTCGCTAGAGTCTATTAATTAACATCATGGATTCTTAATTGCTTCGCAACAGCCATGATGGTTAATTAATAGACAGACAGGAGTTACAGGTTGTTGGGAGTCCGAAAGTATAACCCTAATAAATATTAAATTTTTTGCAAACTATTAACAGTTCAATAGGATGCATATTTATTTTAAATTCCATATATTTTTTTTGACATAATTCTATCTCTTTTAATTCTACATCCTGCAAAAAATACGGAATCTGAGAGAGAGTAAGTTCTTTAGAGGCTCCGTCCTTAGGACATTCAACTGCATGCTCAATTTTCACTTTATAACACTCTGCAAAATGGTATGTGATATCCTTTTCATCATCCTCAAATACTACTTTTACTTCATCTCCAAAGTAATTACAATCTAACGCTTTAACTCTTGCATCCCAATAATAGCTATCTTCGATTTTCTTTAATAATTCTTGTATCATCGTGCTCTCCTAATTTTTATACGGTATATGTCCATCAGGACTTTTTCTATCTACAATATTTCCCAAACTATCTAACAAATTTCCATCATTATCATACACATGAATGCGTGGATATTGTGTCACTTTATCTGGTGGGTCAATTCTAATACGTATTTTCCCTGCTTCATCCTTTATATGAACAAAACCATTATGCTCTGCATATTTCCAATTATCTGGAATAGCGTCAATAATTTCTTGTTTTGTCATATTTGATATATTGTTTGTATCAAGATTCTTTGCAATATTACCAGCTGTACTACCACTCTTGACAAAGACTCTTTACCCTTATAATTATCCAAGCCGATGCTCCTACCCCGAAAAATGAATACACTTCCCAAAGCCGACTGTTACATCCGCTTAAAAGTTTACCATATTGGAACTAAATATTTAGTTTTGATTTCGAATGTCCTTATGTACACCCAGAGAACAAATCTCGTCTTAAAATCATTAATCTACATGAATGAATCGTCTTCAGTGAGAGTAATTACAGTTAATATAAAGGCTGTAATAATTTTAGGTTGGTGTGTGTCCTTTAGTGGAAACATAATTTAGACAAAAATAGTTATTCAAGATTATTTTCTAAAACACATGTACACACATCCTCTATGCTACATCCTTGTAAATCTGCTGTAGACAATATCAACTTAATTACCTTTGCTAACTCATCTTTTTCTCCCAAAGTAATCTTGACCATTGGTAGTAAAAATATTTTTTCACTATCATTCATATTACTTGTATATTCATAAAATTGTGCCAACGAGATATTTCTAATCATATAAGATGGTCCTGTGCAACCAATCTGTATGTCATTTATATAATATATCGTATCCCCAGGATGAAATTCAACACAAAATTCATCTCCATTAGACAGCTTAATCGCAACAGCTTTAGGTGTATCAATATAACCATCATTTTCATCAAAAACACCATCATAATAGCTCGTCAAATTATCAATCCAATCTTTATCTAAGATACACTTTTCTTGAATCAGTTCAGTCAAGGAACATTCTTTAGAATTATCTATTTAAATAGGACCACCTAATGTTAATCCATCTGTTTCTAACAATGGCTGACATATAGCCTTACAAATATTACGTGATGTTCCACCTGCAATAATTGTATATCTGTCTCCTTTGTTATTCATTATTGTTTGCCCTGCATGCCCTTTGCCTTACCGGATGTCACCGGCTCGATCAGTCCGCCATAGGCCTGTGCTTCCCGTTTTTAACAGTATAACAACATCATAAATATTTTTTTACAGTCTGTATGATTTGATCATTTTTATAACGCTTTGCAATATCAAGTATCGTATAATTTTTCACATATTCATTCGTATATACAGCAACAAGATGCCGATGCTTCGTCATGAGCTCTTCTACTAATTCCCTACTTCCTATTTTTATCGCAAACAATAATGGGTTACTTTTCATTTCATCACCATCTGTAATAATTCCATGTCTTAATAATTGCAAAGCAATTCTGGTATTATTCATCTTTAATGCTGTTAGTAATTCTAGCCCGTCAAAAGAATTTATATCTATTTTTTCTTCAATCAGCCATTCTGCTATCTCGTTATCTTTTAACTGAATTGCATAATTTAAAAGTGAACCTTTTTTTGTGACTATATTGATCGCCTTATTCTCCAATACAAATTCTTTAAAATAATTATGATCTTGTTGAATAAGCAGACATGCTGTTTCTATATTTTCTATTACCTGCTTATTTTCTCCCCAAAAATTATGTTCTGTATAAGCTCTAATAAAATCCTTATATTCTTCCGAGGCATATTCTGGACAGTCCATAACAGCATCTATGAATTCCTTGGGCGGGAAATACAACCCATCCAAAATATCCAGCACAATAATATTTGGTGCAGCATATCTGATGTTATTTTTTATATCTATAATACGAATCTCCCCAAATCCTGTAACACACTTCCCCCCTTCTTTCGCATCCAAATATCTAAATTTTCCATTCAAATCTTTATTTACGGGATATTGGCAAAACACTTTCAGCTTCTCAATGAATTCTTTCCCGTAATCTTCTTGTTTACTGCTTTTATGATTATTCTTCCACCCTATGTTATATGCATTCTCAAAATGCTGAAAACAATACTTTGTCATATCAGTATTCACCTCTAGCCCCCCTTACCTGAGAATCCCAAATTTCACTCTCCTTACCAAAACCTTTTTTGAACCATGCATCAGGCAGCTTATTCGCAATCCCGTCAACCGCCTCGCCTATCACAACACCTGTCACAAAATCCACAGTCATCTGCCCCGGGTCAAAGATGTACGCAAGCTTTTCTTCCAGCGTCATGTCCCCGTGACCACATCATAGCAGATGAAATCCTTTCTATCAACGGTACATCTCCCGCTGACCGCATAATAGCGCCCGTCAAAGCAGATCCCACAGGAGAGAACCTCCCCGAACTCCTTTTTCTCCCCCTCCGGCAGCCCCATGTAAAACCGCAGGTAATAATACCCCGTGGTCAAAAGACCTTCCGGCTGAGTGTTACAAGCGCCGCAAGTAAGCGGCGCTGTATTTGGCGTGGAGCGAAGAATTTGACCTTTACCTCATACAGTTTGATGGCATCTGAATCTACTTTCCTAACACGCATAATAAACGCACCCTTTCGCAACATTTTTTCTTGCTGCTAAGAGTGCGTTACATCAGCATATTAAATTCGCTATGTTCGTTCGTATACCCAACTCGGCAAAATTTCGCTAGCGTCTATTAATTAACATCATGGATTCTTAATTGCTTCGCAACAGCCATGATGGTTAATTAATAGACGTGCAAGAGTTGTAGGTTGTTGAGAGTCCGAAAGTATAACCCTAATTAAATAACACCTTTCTCTTGAGCATAACTATTAATTGCATCCAACAAGCTATTTTTATAAATTGATAGTGAAAAGGGTATCTGTATACCACCTTCCCCATCATCATACTCAGGGAATATTATAAAATTATCCCTATCCATCTTCATAATAACATACTCATTTCCTTCAAATTCACCTTTTCTTATCTCATATAAATTAATAAAATTTATAATGCTCTCATAATACTCTTTCGAATTTATTTCTGCTTGTAAAAATTTATTTAATACGTCCATATATTTTCCCTTTCTATATACTATTTTATTGGATATGCACTTAACATACCTCCATCACTTGAAATTACAATTTTCACCAAATTCTCGCCTTTAGTTCCTACTATCTTTCCTGCATCAATTACAATTTCATAGCTTGCATTTCCTACCTTAGTTAAACCATTATCTGATATTGAAACAATTTTACCATTTGATAATGCATCTTTCAAAATACTTTCAGTCTCTGCTTTACTCGCTCCAATAAATTTTTGTCCATTTCCCCCTGTCGTTGATAAGTGTTTAGGTTTTACATATGCATTATTGATATCAAAATTATCAAAAGTTTTTTCCCTGCTGTAAATATATCATCTACAGAATCTAAACCACTCTCAATACCACTTCCCCCTCCCGGCAAAGCCTGCTGTGCCCATCCCTGCACTGCTGCCGGATATTCGGTATACTGCTCCGGAAGGTATGGCGGATTCAAGGCTGGCACTGTCCCGTTTGGCACCACTGCCACCCCCGTTCCTCCCGGCACGGTTAAGCCGGTCTCATTCGGTAACGGCGTGATCTTTGGTCTCTGGTAAGTGTACGGATTCATCAGTCCATAGACTGCGAACTGCATACTTGCCATCTCTGTAAGGTCCCGGGCGCTGTCATACAGCCAGTTTCCTGTCGGTGCTCCCATCTCCTTGCCCGAAGCACAGAACATTAGTACTTCCTCCATCTGAAACAGAAGATTCTGGCTCGTAACTGTCCCTCCCACCGGGATCAGCCCCAGGCCTCCGCTCACGGTCAACGTCATCACCTCTGCCCCATACATCCCCAGAGTTATGGCTATGCAGGATGCCCCCACTCTTGCAGACGCCGAAAATGCATTGCGGATATAATCCCCCAGAGAGGACTCTGTCCCATTCTTTTTGTCACTGGCTGCCGTTGCCGCAACTGCAGCAATTCCTGCCCCGGCGGTCAGCACTCCGGCTGTCATCCCAAGCTGCACGGCTGTAACTCCCAGAGCCGCTGCTGCCAGTCCTCCCGTTGCAACCACCAGCGCCCCCACTGCCAGTCCTACCACAGCTGCAACTGCGACCCCCGCCACGACCTTCAGCCATTTCGGCACCTCCGTATACTCCTCATACTCCGGTGCATCATCAAAGGGCTTATAGTATTCGTATTCCGTTCCTGCCAGGATTCCTTGGGATGACAGCGCATTGTATTCATTCTGCAACTCTCCAACACCATAGCCGTCTCCTCCCGTTGCCGGGTTTCCGCCTCCTCTGGGATACAGCATCCCCGCCTTCTCTTTCGCCATGCTTTCCATTTTATATTGTCCGATTTTCTGCACCGCGTCAAGGGAAATCTCCGGTGCATGGAAGAGAATCTGCTCCCTCCCCGTGACCTGAAGTTTTCCTCTGCCCGCACCGAAATGTATGCCGTCTTCTCTCATCCGGCACTCCTGCACAGTTTCTTCCTTCCCTCCGGCAAAACCAAGCATGTCCGCATGCAGCCGCAGCTTTTTCCCATGCTCCGTCACAAGTTCCCGACGCTGCGCATCTGCAAAGACCGGACACCTGCTATTATGTATCTCGCTGACTGCATATGCACTTTCCTCCTCTGCCTCTGGAAAGTAGAGGTATGCCTCCGTCCCTTCCTGCGGCATACAATACATGACGTTTCCTGTGGGCGGAATCCACGGATAGGGATGCAGCGCTTTCCCGTCTGCTCCGTCAATGTCCAGTTTCAGGTACACCGATTCCTTCTCCCGCTTTTCCACTGTTCCACGTAGGGAAACTCCTGCCATTACGAACTGTTGTAATATGAGTGTTTTAGTCACATTAAGAAAATACCGTAAAATTGTTATTAGTCATTGTGCCAGTTTTTCTTCTATAACATTTACCATCTCTTTAAACTACTTTTTTCTCCATCATATAACTCTCCAAGAAGATGGGTTTAGAATCCCAAAGTATTTCCACACTCAAGCTGGAAACGTTGGATAATTTATTTTAGAACTTATCAAATAACTTTTTTTTATAATCCTATCCAATCTAGACTTTACATTTTTATCAGATGTCTGAACTGTTGCCAATTTCCAGATAAACTGCAACAGTTCTTTAGCCATTTCATACTCACCTAAATCATATGCCCAAAAAATCATGCCACTTCTCTCTGACAAGTCCTTTCTCCCAAGTATGGCTTCACAAATATATGCATTTACTTTTGGATTTGTATAATTTACCTTATACAGTGCCTCCTTCAAAATTAATAAATTTTCTCTACTATGTCTATTTTCTGAAAGATTGTACATTCTATTAAACAATTCGCTTGATCCGCTTTCTTTCAGTTGCTCCCACAAGGTAAAAAACAATTCTTGTTTCCATGCTTCTGCCATTTCCTCTGGAATATTTAATAATTTATAACTCTCATATGCTTCTTTTTCCTCCCTTGCCATTGCAAATAATGATCCATCATACCTAAAAAATGCTTTTTTTACCTCTTCAAACGTCATATTTACCTACTTTCTTACAGCTTTCCATAAGCCATCACTTGTTAACTCAAATGTATACCCTTTACTAAGTATATAATCTATTTCTCTCTGATAAAACCTTCTTTGCACCATCATCAAAATAATATCCCTGATATGGATCATTAGATAGCAGTATATTTTTATTAGCGGCAATCTGCTCATCTATAAATTGCTGATTTACTTTCCATATCTCATCATAATTGCCACCTGCTTCTTTTTCTAACGAAGTCCATACATCATCACTCATTTTGAAATATGTGTACCCCTCAGTTTCAGCAATAATATCATATTTTCCGGTACTTCCTAATACTACCGTATCACTATCAATATTGTTTCTAGCTTTTCCTAAATAATATTCTATTCTTTCAGAGTTTAAACCAACCTCCATGCCACTTGTATTACTTCCTCCCGGCAAAGCCTGCTGTGCCCATCCCTGCACCGCTGCCGGATATTCGGTATACTGCCCCGGAAGGTATGGCTGATTCAAGGCTGGCGCTGTCCCGTTTGGCACCACTGCCACCCTCGTTCCACCCGGCACGGTTAAGGCGGTCTCATTCGGTAACGGCGTGATCTTTGGTCTCTGGTAAGTGTACGGATTCGTATGTACCTAATGTAATTGTCTGTATCAAGTTACTCTCACAATCTCCCAGCACAACATACTTTAAGCCTCGCATCTTCATCTGATCATTTCCCGGAAATTTTCCCTCCAAACCTCCGTGCAGAAAGTCTGCATTCCTAGCAATAGCTGACTGCCACGCATCCACAAAATTTTTCTTATACTGCTCTCCGGCAACTTTACAGGCCGCCACCCAGCACCAGTTTGTTCTGTTCTGAATATACTTCATTGATTTCAGACATCGTTCCCAGAAAATCACATGCACCTATCTTCTCTCCAATGAGTAGAATGCGCCCTCCATCAGCAGCAGTACCTGTCCATCCGCAGATACGATCACTGTCGCTGGATTGTATCTGTCGCTTTCTCCGTCTTTAAAGCTGGCAAACAATTTTATATAGACAACTGGGTATTCCACAAAAAAACTTTCCGACAGTGTCGTTGTATCACTGTAAATGGGATACTCGTCATTTATTCTTTCTGTGCTTAAAATGATAGAAAACGGGCTTTCATAGTCATTGACACGGATTGTATATCCATCTTCATATTCTTCCACCGGTTGTACTTCAACGCTGATATCCGGTACAGGACTCTCCTCTGCTGCTCGGACCGCCTCGTGATATTCCCCGAAAAACGTTTCCCGTGCTTCCTCGTCCGCATAAGTATCCGGCTCAAACTTGCGCAGGTTATACGGGAGAACATATCCCATATATGTATTCGTCGTCCATGTTCCTTTTAGCGGAGCTATCATAGCATCTGTCTCTTCCAAACTCCACCGGTTGTTAATTCTTCCCGTATCCCTCAGCCTGTCTCTGCTAACCGAAATTTCTTTTCCATCCAAAACCCGGAATGTGATATTCTCATTTTCGGAGACATTTTTACCATCTTTCTCTGTACTTGAAATCCCTCCCCCATATCCGTTTTCCCCAGACCTTTTCATTGTCGAGCTGCAGCCTCCGGTAATCAAAAAAATAAGTATACAAATACCTAAGGCGATATGTTTTTTCATGTCTATTCCCTACCTTTGCACCTTAATTAACTCAAAAATATGATCCATACAGTCCTGCCGGATCTTTTTCAGACATCCGCTTTGCCCAAAAATAATTATTATCTTTTACCAGCACCACAGTCATTTCATCCTTTAAAATCATTTTATCCCAAAAACAATCCTCTGAAAATTCATAGAAAACTACACAAAATTCATTTTCCAGACCCATTGCCTCTACAAGCTTCTCTATTGATTTTTCCCCTATATCCACAAGATAAAAATCACAGATCTCATTATCCTCCATTGTGGAAAAGTTCATTCCGATATATTCTTCTGCGTCGTGTTGCTCTGATTTTAGAACTTCCGTAACCACCCATTCCCCGCTCCAAAGCCCATAGTCTGCTCTAAAGAAATCTTTTCCTTCTACGATATCATCATAATCCACCACCTTCTCCATGCGGTATACTTTTCTCCCCCAAAAGGCTAACATCTCTTTTTCATCTGTCAATATACATGGAGAAAAGGCACTGCGTGATCTGGCATACTCCTCACCAGGCTTTACCTCACCAAACGACAGGTAATACCCCGCCGGCGTCGGCAGCATATTTCCTATATTATATTCAAACCACCGAACAATTGGAGAGGCTTCATACCCACCCAACTCTACGGTATATGACCACGTTTTGCTTTTATAGGAACAGCTTTCCGGCAACATTTCATACACGGCGCCTACCAGTTCATCCGTCTCATCCCAGGTATCTCCTTCTCTGATACCTGTAATCTGCCAGACTCCCCATATATACTGCTGTCTTTTCCCCTTGTTTTCCCAACCATCCATGTTTTCCGCGTCCTGTTCCTGATGCACCTTCTCCTCATTCGTTGCTTCCGTTCTCATCAAATCACCATCATTCAGATAATCCTCCATATAGGCATCCAGATACACCCCATACTGATCCCTCTTGGATGTCCGCCTTGCCCACAGGTAGTTTCCATCCTTTACCAGTACTGCTGTCATCTCATCTTTTACAATCATTTTATCCCAGTAAAAATCATCTGAAAATTCATAAAAACCTACAAATGTTTCTTTCTCCAGCCCCATTGCCTTTACCAGTTGTTTTATGGACGGCTCCCTTGTGGAAACAATATAAAAGTTACAAAACTTTTCCTCTAGTATCTCTTGAAACCATGTGGAAAAATCTGCTCCTATATACTGCTCCGCATCATCACCATCCTCTTTCAGAATCTCTGTGACCTCCCACTCTCCATTCCAAATACCGCTAATTGGTATCAGAAAGTCTTTTCCTTCTGGCATATCATTATAGTCGGTTGTTTTTTCCAGACGACACCAGTTTCCATCTTCCCGTCCTATGATTTCATTTTCCCCAATTAAAATCAATACCGTAAATGCACTCTTTATCCCACCATACTTTCTTCCCATCTCCACCTCACTGAACTCCAGACAATAGTTCGTGTCCTGCGGCAGCATTCCGGCTATATCATACTCTCGTGCTGAAATCAACGATGCAGAGTACCCTTCTAATTTTAGTGAGTACGATTCCGTGCTGCTTTTGTAGGAACAGCTCTCCGGTAACAGCTCATACACAGCACCCACCCGTTCATCCGTCTCATCCCAGGTATCCCCCTTTCTGACACCGGTGACTGTCCATTCTCCATAAATATACTGTTTCTTTTCTCCCTGATACTCCCAGCCCTCCGTTCCTATCAGATCAAAATTCTCCGTTGTATCGACTTTTTCTGTTTCTTCTGTTGTACGAGACCCGCATCCTCCATGAAGCAATACTGCACATAACAACATTATAGATATTCGTTTTAGTTTTTTAATTTTTCTCATACTTCTCCCATTCGTCTGCGACAATGGTGCTCCCAAGTCCACCAGCCACTTCATAATTCCCGTCAAAATAAATATCCAACTCTGTATCTATCCTATCTTTATATTTGCCACGATTTTCCATATACTCATCATTTAACACTATAAATTAATATCCAAGCATTTTCCTTCAATATTTTCAGTGAAAATATTTGCTTCCTCTGCTATTACTTTTTTCAATTTAAAGAGCTGAACTTTTGACAATGGTACTTTAAATTCAATTTCTCCGCTTTGATATTCTCCTGTTAATATTGAATCATATAATCTTTTTATAAAAGAATACCATTGTGGTAAATTAGCATTATCAGTTTTGTCTTCTAAATAACTTAATCCATCAGCCCTATAAAAAATAAATAATGCTATACTTAAATCACATTTTTTATTATCTAAAACCGTTTGTGGAATATCAAAACCATTATCCCAATTATAATTATAAGCATAGACATATAAAATTTCTTGATCTTCCGTTTGAGAAATAATTCTTTTTACTTCATCGGTATCAGCATCGTACAATAATGCTTTTACATTTACAATTTTATTTTCGTCCATTTATTGAATCCTCTCTAAGCTACGTTGCCACAAATCTACAGTTGCACCTTGACTAGGATATAATGGCAATCCACGCAATCCACGCTGCTGTAAATATTTTAGATTTTGTTGCAAATCATACCATAGCACTTATATCATCTGCAGGAGTTCTTAAAAACAGTCCATTGGAAGCATCATCTAAATCCACTCCATTTCTTTGTAATACTGGATGGTTTGCCATTTCTACGGGAATAATATGCTGCGCCTGATGTCCTGTCCAATTAGTTCCTCTAGGCAATCCCATGGATTCCATCATTTTTTTCCCTAATTTTGTAGAATCTCCACCAGTAACGACACCTTCCATTCCTGATATTAATCTTTCTCCTGTACCACTCTGCTCTCAAGCAAATCACCTGCATTCCTTAAATCCCATACATCCTCATATCCAACTTTCTGGGATACCAGCAATGCATCTGCCTTTTCCACTCCTACCAGTTCGGCACTTGTCAATCCTTCTCTGCTTCCATTCTCCAGAAAATCCAAATATCTTTTTGCATCCTCCGGTGACATCATATCGGCAAATGATTCGTATATTGTCCCGCTTTCCTTTAACAGTTTTTCTCCGGATGCCACTGCTTCGGCTGTCTCATCCGAATACCTGAACACCTTTACCCCGTGCAGCCATGCTCCTGCCTCATCTGCATGCTTTGCCAGCACACCGGCACCATCTGTACTTCTCGCCACCACACTGACTTTATCTGCATTTTTGAACAGTGTTCCTATTTCGTCCGAATATTTTAATGCACCGATCACCGGTATTACCCCGATAAGATCAAGCGCAAGCATGGCGATCATATCCCATTTTATATCATCTGCTTTGGCAAGATTCCTTACATCCGCAATGATATCCCGGATATCACATGGCAGATCCAGATCTAAAAAGCCCATTCCAAACCAATCTAAACTGTGAATGGTTTGTTACTATTGCAGGAACAATCTTTACTTCTACCAGTACAAAGCATGAGTTATGGAATTATTAATACAACACATAACTTATTGGGATTGCTGAATGCCCTTGTAACATGGGTGTTTGGAATCGTCAAGAGAAATGTCCTGAATTATTACATCTTTGAAATTTCTATTGTTGGTTCCCATTCAGTTACAATATCAATATTGTAATTCTGAGTAATCACTACATAATGTTTTAAATTTAAAGCCTCTCCATAACCATCAGAAATTTGATTTATTTGTTCTGAAAATTCACCATCTTGTACTTCATAAATTATATTCTGAAAATCATTATCCTTATATTTCCGTATTTCATTTTCAGAATAAAGGTTACTTTGCACAATTCCTTCATCTAGCATACGTACTGCTTGAACCATACCGAAATTAATCATTACGCATGTTTGACTACTTGACAGTTTTATAGTTAGTCCTTGTTTCTCACCATTTATTAGTTGCACTTGGTAAACTGCTTTTGGAATTATACCAACAAATACTTCTTTCCATTTTTCCATATCTTTTATCTCTCCTAATATCGAATTTTGTACACTTTCCTATTGGACACCCTTATTTCAAGACTCGCTCCTCCTGTTGTACTACCTGGACGAGCAACAACTGTTGTTCCATCACTCAACTTACCGACTTTTCCTGGTCCATATTTTGTTTGAATTTCTTTCACGTCGATAGGATTGAGGGCATCAAAATCCCTAATTGTCTGTTCAAAATCACCTGTTGATTCAAAGTTCCTAGCAACGCCTTTTCCGTTAGTAGTTTCTGGCAAGCCGTCAATTATATCATCAATTGTCTTACTATTGGTCTCAATACTACTTTCCCCTCCCGGCAAAGCCTGCTGTGCCCATCCCTGCACCGCTGCCGGATATTCGGTATACTGCCCCGGAAGGTATGGCTGATTCAAGGCTGGCGCTGTCCCGTTTGGCACCACTGCCACCCTCGTTCCACCCGGCACGGTTAAGGCGGTCTCATTCGGTAACGGCGTGATCTTTGGTCTCTGGTAAGTGTACGGATTCGTATGTACCTAATGTAATTGTCTGTATCAAGTTACTCTCACAATCTCCCAGCACAACATACTTTAAGCCACGCATCCACAAAATATATTCCATTTCTTCTTTTTACAATATCTGTACGCAGTCCATCCAGATTGCTGACCGCTACCTCCGTCTCCGGACTTTCCAGTGTAAACGCAAATTCCGTAAAATTTTTCTTATACTGCTCTCCGACAACTTTACAGGCCGCCACCCAGCACCAGTTTGTTCTGTTCTGAATATACTTCATTGATTTTTCTCCATCGAAACAACCCGACTATAAGCCCCGCTCATTTTTTATTGCTCTGTATATCTCCGTTTCCTTCTCCCACGCAGTCCTATCCTGCTCTACGCCGTCCTTTAAATAAAGATCTTCCACCCCAATCTCTCCATCCTCGTCACTGTCGTAGCATTGATAAGTAGGTCCTTCCACCATTGTTCCGTCTTTTTGAAATTTTGTAAAACGGTAAACCTCATGATATGGTGCTCCCTCATCCCTATAAAATAAAATGCCAGACATCGCCTCTACCGGATGGTCATAAGCAGTACCCTCATATAGAATCGTCAGTTTCCCCTCTTTTTCCTTTAAGATATAATAAAAGCCATTCCGGATATGCAGCTCCTTCACTCCATCTCCGTCAATATCAGATAAAAAAGTTTCAACATCACTTACATCTTCCCCGAACAAGTCTTCCAGAAAATAAGTTTTTCCATTCTCTTTCATAGCAGGCACTTCCCCATCTAAAAAACGTTGGTACTCTTCCTCTGTGATTTTCTCTGCCACTTTTCTATGTGCAAGAAACACTGCCACTATACCGCCCACGATAAGGAGCATTGCCATGCAGATTTTTTAGCTCTCATCCCCATCATATACAATCATCTCCTTTATTTTATCGTTTGCCCTCTCTCTCAGATTACCATTCTCCTAATATTTCCTACCTCGTCATATCCAGGCTTTTTATCGTCACCAGATTTTCCCCATCCCCATTGTTATAGCTCCATACAACCATATAATCTCCATACCATTCAAAATGAACATCCTTATGTTCTCCATCTTCCTCATACCAGAGCATGCTTTCTTGACCCAAATCATACATTTCCCTCTGCTCTCCAGTTTTCAACACGTTTTTGTATACAATATGATCTTTCAGCAGATAAACATTTCCCTCCCGGTATCCGACGATTCTTGTCCTATTATTTCGCGTATCGTATAGCATACGACTCGTGTCCGTCTCAAGATCGATTTCGACCAGCACTTCTCTCTCTAAATGCTTCTGTGACATCTCAAGCACCTTCGTCCTTCCTATCTCAACTGACAGATAAAGCTTCTCCCCTTCCTTCACAATGCGCTTTGGGAGAAAATTTACCTCCCTAATTCCAAGTTTAAACCATAATATGTTACCAAAATACTCTGGACAAATATCATGCCATTCGTCTTCGCCCGCTCTCCTATATTGAAAATAGTCATCCCGAAACTCAATACTCTCTCCATCTTTATAATACCAGTGTTTATCTACACGCACATCAATCGACAAAACATTACTTATGGCAACGCTATGATCATCCTGATCTGTCACCGCTATAATATCTCCATCATACGAATAGATGTTCCAGCCATGATAACCAGCAATATCCAATTCGTATCTTCCTGAATCTCCATCGTTTTCTGCCAACTGTTCTACCAGATTGATCCTCTCCCCAAAATCCCCTTCCACCGGCATCAACCACACCTTGTCTTTCCCAAACGCAAGGAATAAATAATTTTCATGAATGTTCAGTCTCGCATCACTCGACATATCCCCCAAAAACTCACACTCATTCGTCGCCTTATTACATCGCCACAACTTATAGCTGCTGTCCATCCCCCCGTTTTTCTGCTCTGTTGTGAAAAATATATAGGTATCCCCCACCGTCCAGCTGCTTGGCATTTCACCATTCCCGTACTTTGTAAACATCTGATCTGTCACAGAGTAAACCCACAAATAACCACAGGAGGAAAACTGCTTACTGCCCGATGCATTATCGTTTAGTTTAATCGTATAGGTATACTCATCTTCTTTTTCTTTTCTGCCACAAGCTATCAGCCCGCCCAGAACACACAGTAACAGTATAATAGCCAGCGTTCTCTTTTTTCCCATACTCACCGCTCCTCCGCCTTTCCATTAATACCTATTACACTAATCGGCTTTGCATCTCCACCTGAGAAACACTGCCACTATACCGCCCACGGCATGATTAAATATACTCTTCTACCAAATCGATATCTTTTGTCATGTCCAAATTAGGAAATTTATCATCCAACTTCCTTAAACATTCAATATATTCTTTACTTTGCAACTGTTCAGACACATCTTCAAAAACTTCACTAATAAAATAAATATCTTCTTCAGAACAATTTTCTAAATATGCAACTGTTTCATTAATATCTTTAGATAAAATATCTATCATTTTATTCCAACAGTTCTGAATACCATAATCATCTTCAATATTTTTACTCTTTCTTTCTGAAATTATATCATCCATTATATCCTTAATCATTATATGCCTCCTTATATTTTATGGTTGCGACGCAGCATCTGGAAATATTGTACTAATACGTCCATTTGTACGAATTACACCAACTCTGACACCATTATCATATACTTTTACAATATTGTATTCAAGTCCATTAGCTTCTAAAAACTCAATATTGGCTTGTCCATGTCCTCCGCCCTTCATTTTAGATACAGCACCTGTCTTGGGATTATATGTAAAATCCCCTACAGATGAATGAGTTATTGTTGTATTATCAATAGACTTTAAACCACTCTCTGTAATTTTTTTGATTTCACTGCCTGCCTTAAGGTCATTCCTTAAATTATTCAGCCAGTAGTTATGCTCCTTTGACAGCTTTGGGACTATGACAAGCTGTATTGGGATGGCATCCCCGATGAGGTAGTATATGCCGCTGTCTTCCTGTTCCACTGCCATCTTCCGGTGATTTGTATTCTATGATATTGTACTGCCGGAAGATCCTCCCGATATTCTTTTTGAGCTTTACATGTTTTTCATTTTTGACCAGCACATCGATCTGCATTGGCTTTTTTGAGATGAGATGCTCCCGGCATTGAATTGTTCATCAAAATGGAATCTCCTGCCGAACCCAATATAGACACTCATCCCATAACCGTGAGTTCCATAACGTAAATGGCAGATCCTGTGGTGCAATTCACAGTGTAAATTGGGCAAATATAAGCGTCCTCTCACAAGTCATTCACAGCGTAAATGAAA
>ERZ791821.1162-NODE-1162-length-15831-cov-100.088045_pt1 | contig 15831 bp, 15 predicted proteins | sample MGYA00510300_ERZ791821 | MGnify/ENA primary metagenome ERZ791821 (study PRJEB30046, sample SAMN00792034) | human gut metagenome | study: EMG produced TPA metagenomics assembly of the A metagenome-wide association study of gut microbiota in type 2... | reverse complement strand
CTTCCTGAGTTTGAATGTAAGAAATATCGGTAACCCATTTCTGATTTGGATGCTCGGCATTGAATTCTCGGTTCAGCCAGTTGTCATATCTGTGCTTGTCCTCGCCCATTTTTCGCCATCTTTTTCTGCGACGGATTTCGCTCAAAAGGTCGTACTTGTGCATGATTCTTAAAATCGTCTTTGGATTCTTAGTGATTCCTTCACTGTCCAGCCAGAGTTTCATTCGGCGATAGCCGTATGTCTTTTTACAAGATTCCTGCTTTGTACGAATCTTTTCTGCAAGATCAAAGTCTTTTGCCGTGTGGTTCAGATGTTTGACGTACTTGTAGTAACCACTTCTGGAAACCTGAAGAATTTCACACAGATCTTTTACTGCATACTTTGTACGATGCCGATGGATGACTGCATATTTGAAACTCGGCTTCACTTCCTTTCCATGGATCGCATAAAATCCCGCAGCAGTTCATTCTCCATTTTCAGTCGGTTGATCTCATATGCTTGCTCTGCTACAATGTCTCTTGGCTGAGCATCTTTCCGTGGCCTGCCTTTTGGATGCAGCTTGATACCTGCCGCCAGCTTTCGTTGCTGTCTATTGAACCGAAATACCCAGTTTCTGATGCACTTCCTGTCTACTCCTAACTTCTGGGCAATTTCCCGATTTGTTTTACCTTCTCGTTTCAATTCTAAAATTTCTTTTCCGTATACGTCGATCTTTGCATATTTTCTGGGCATAGCAAAACCTCCTCGTGTAGTTCTATTATCCTACACGGGGAGGCCTTTTGTCTATTGTCTACTTTTTACGGACCTGTTCACTAAGTCAGAGGCTCTTGGTTTGGTGGAGCATTGTCCACAGCACTCGAACCTAAAACCTCTTCACGGGTAACCGTCTTGGCATCGTCCGTGAAGTTGAAATTGAGTACGACCCGGTCATCAAAGACGTAGACCGAGTTGACAAAGGTATCAATGATCTGCCGCTGGTGTTCTGTACTGCCCACGTCACCCTTGCGGAATTTTTCAAACCAGAACCGCATCCATTCGCGGGTCAGGACGGGCTTTTTCAGCTCTTCTTCCAGAATGCTGGTGTTCAGAGCTTCTTTCCGGGCTTCCAGTTCGTCCAGCCGCTGCTTGGTGGTCGGAGTCAGGATGCCCTGTTCAATGGCTTCCAGAAGATTTGCCAGCCGATTCTCCGTATCCCGGAGCTGGTCTTTCAGGACAGGCAGGCGAGTGTTCTCCTGCTGCTGGGCTTCCATAATCAAATCTATCAGCCGTTCGATGATTTCATCGCTGAAAATCACCTTGATGGCAGTGTCCACCACGAACCGCTCCAGAGGCTCCTTGCGGATGGCTTTCAGGTCGCAGTGCGCCTTGCCGTGGCGTTTGGCGTTGCCGCACTTGTAGTAATAGTAGGTGTTTCCCATGTGGCTGGTGCCGCTTTCGCCACCCATCAGGGTGCCGCACTTGCCACAGAACAGCTTGGTGGTCAGCAGATAGCTCACATCCTCTTTTGCAGGCCGACCGTGGGCGATCTTGTTCTGCTCAAAACGCTGCTGTACCCGGTTGAACAAATCCTCGTCCACGATGGCGGGAATGCCGCCCGGTGTCACGATGTCTTTATAGCGGTACTCGCCTATGTAGCGGCGGTTCCGGAAGATCTGGAAGAAGCTGTTCTTCACGAACGGCTTCCCGGTGCGGGTACGCAGACCGCGCTCGTTCAGGGATGCTGCGATCTTCTCGGCCGGCTCGCCGTTGGCGTACCGGGTGAAGATCTCCTGCACGATGGGAGCCGTTTCCGGGTCGATATGGTACAGCCTGTCCTCCTTGCCAATGGTGAAGCCCAGCGGCACCACACCGCCGTTGTACTTGCACTGGAGGGCGTTTTCGCGCTCACCGCGCGCTACTTTCAGGGCAAGTTCGGCGGAATAATATTCTGCCATGCCAATAAGCATACTCTCCACCATAATGCCTTCAGGCCCCTGCGAAATGGGTTCCATAGCGGACACCAGATGGACACCATTCTTTTCCAGCTGGTACTTGTAGTTCACGGCATCGTAGCGGTTCCGGGCAAAGCGGTCGAGCTTCCAGACCAGAACCACATCGAAGATTTTCTTTCCGCTGTCTTTGATCATCCGCTGAAAGTCCGGGCGGTCATCCGTTTTGGCAGAGTAGGCACGGTCAATGTAGGTGCCGACCACGGTGATGCCGTTCTTCTCGGCGTAGTCCTTGCAGTCGCGCAGCTGTCCCTCAATGGACGCTTCACGCTGGCTGTCGGATGAATAGCGGGCGTAGATCGCGGCGGTCATGGTTGCACCTCCTTGGCGTGTATTCGACTTGCCTTTATAGTATCGGGTCAAGCGCAGCTTGTCAACAATCTGCGAGCAGATTGAAATGTGAAAATTGCGAAACGCAGCGAAAAAGGTGAGAGCAAGAATCGTCCCGTGGCCACAAATTTTCAATTCTTGAAAATTCTTGCCCCTTTGGGACAGCTTCTTGTTGGGGCGTGCCTGCCCCAAACCCTGCTAGGAACGAGTACAGCAAATTGGAATTGATTTACTTTGTTTGTAAATCTTCCAGAAAGAAAATTCCCTCTGTTAGGTTGACAAACATTTCCTTGTCCTTGATTACATGAATTTTATTGTTCCACCAGACAGTAGTGTTATTAGCGGAGATTGTTTTGCTTGTTCCATCCTTGAGAAAATAAGTAATTGTAATAGCGGGTATTGTAGTAATGCCTGCCGTCAGAAATCCTACCGCCAGAGCGTTACGGATAAATCATGCGATCAAAAAAGACACATGGTAGAGCCGTAACGAAATTTCAAAACGATTCTGCTTAGCAGCAAACGGACATTCTGTCCATTTACCACAACCGTAACGATAGCACCACGACTGCCGATGTTATCATTTTGGAGACATCGTATCTTGAAGCTGCCAAGCCTGAGCTTGAAAAATACGATGTTTTGACAAAGCAAATCAAGGCTGCTATCAAAACGCGGAAAGAGTTACAGGCCGAGAAAAAGGCAACGCCAATTCTTAATGTTTTGAAGCATCGTGAGCTGACCAGCCGCATCGAGGATTTGACGGAACAGCTCGAAGATTTGCGCTCGGAGCGGGCAATAATCCTCATGTATCTTGACTGTGAAGAAAGTAGGGATACCGCCGAAGTCAAGAAAAGGTGTACTGCCGCAGAGACGATGCTTGAAAAGCTCGAAGTCAGCGAGGCAAAGTATTCTTATGCGCTGGATGATGCAAAAAACGCTTTTGCCGACTTACAGGAACAGGCAAAAGATTTGGACGCAGGAGAGTTATATGAAGCAAGGCTGGCTATTCGCAACGAGAAAGAATAGAACGCTGTTCAGCAACTGCAAAAGGCGTATGGAGAACAGTTTACTCCTGCTACAATGCTTCATGGCAGGCGTGATGTTGAAAAAGTTCTCAATGAAAGAGCCGAACCGCCGCAGTCTGTTCAGGAAGAAAAACGCAATCGTCAAGCAATGGCTGAAGATCCGCCGAGGCAAATACCCAAACGCAATGAAATAGAGTTATGAACCACAAACAGGCCGAGTATACGTTGATTTCGTTCTCGGCCGGCTTTCTTTTATATTTGATGTTTACAAGTGCAAACATCGCAAACAGACAAAAGATTTTGAATCCCCCAAGACTATAGCATAGCGAAAAGAACATACAAAAAATTGAAGCATATTAATAACAATTCTTACAACATTGATAAAACAATTTGATGTGGAAAAGTTAAAGTTTTCTGAAATTTGTATTTGCTGCAACACAGCAAGTTATTAAAACGCACAAAACCCCCGCTCCACAAAAAACGAGACGGTATTCAAGTGCTTGAGTGCCGACTACATTAATAATAAGTCCAAGATTTGATTGCAACAGCTTCGGTAAAACAATGTCAACAAGCGGGCCTACGACAACGTATGACAAAGGAACAAAACACCTTGCAATCATGGAACGCGATGCAAACACACGCCCCTGAAGAATCCGTGGTGTTTCCTGCATCCACAATGTGCCGGCAACCGTATTCAAAATTGGCGTAACAAATGAAAAGGAAAATCTTCCGATTGCAACAATGCAAGTAATATGTGTGAACCCCATAAGTTGCAAAGCTATGCCAGCAACCAAGCCACCAATAACGATCGTTTTATAAGTAAAATGTATTTTCTTTGAAAATGTAACAACCAAACTTCCGCATAAAATCCCGAATCCACCACAAGCCTTAATAATGCCTAGGTCAAATGTATTCCCAAGTGTCAAGCCGAAAGGCTCTATTAATGAGGTTGCGAGATTAAACGTAAAGTTTAAAATAGTAAAGTAAATCAAAAGTACACGTAAACTTCCTTGAGAAAAAATAAATTTGAATCCAAGCAAAATTTCTCTTTTTGTATTTCGTTTCTTCTGATTTTCGTTGTCCATTGAAAACTTGCTTGAATCTATCGTAACAAGAATTACTAAAGAAACAAGATAGCTTATTAAATCAATTATTATAATCCCATTTAGTCCAATTAATGGATAGAGCATTCCGGCAACAATCGGGGAAGCAATACTATCCAATGAATCAATAATCTGACTCATGCCGTTAGCAGTTTTTACTTCATCAGGAGAAACCAAAGTTGTAATTGATGCTTGATATGCATTATTATCAAAGAAATTTGCACAAGAATCAAGAAAGGTAAAAACACAAAGAACAAAATAATTGAATTCATAATAACTGACGCAAATATAGATAAACACACTTATCAAAGCGGCAATGGAGTCGGCGCAAATAATGATAGCCTTACGATTGTATTTGTCACATAAATAACCACTGAAAGGTGCTAAAAATATCGCTGGTAATATAGAGAAAAGGAGAATCAAAACCATTGGGGTCGCTTTTCCTGTGACCGTGTAAACCCAGACACTTACCCCAAATGACGTTAATCCTGTCCCCAAAATGGAAATCAATCTTGCAAACCAAACTTTCCTATAAGACGAATTGATATTCATAACTATTATGCCCTTCCGCCATCAAATGGGATGTGCTTCATCACAATCTCAAATATAAAATCACAAATGCATTTAATACATTCGGAATCAATTGAACCAGTTTCATTACGAAAGGAATGATCAATGCTAAAGACTTCCTTATGAATTATATCACTTTCAGTAGAACTAATTGAATCGAAAAAAAACAGATGTTGTTTAAAGTCGATTGCGCAATCTCGACTTCCTATAAGCAAAAGTAATGGCAAAGAGATGCTTTTGCATCCACTTAAGAAATCAATTTCAGACAGCTCATGGTAATAATTTGTATCATGCCCTGCAAATAGTCCATGTTCAACATATGTACTATACTGAGGATTTTGCTTCACGATATCATTAATGGAGTGCTTTCCATCAAGAACAATTTCAATAAAGGAATCAAATGTCCGCGCATTATACATTATTTTGTCTTTTGGTATTCCCCTTAATATATCTTGCCGAATTTTATTTTTGACAAAGTAATCCTTCGGGCCAAAAATCATTGTATCAAAAATAATTGCAGCCAATACGCTCTCTCTATTTCGATTAACTAAAGACGGAACCATTAGAGCACCAATGCTGTATCCAAAAAGAATCAGTTTTTTCCCAGAGGCAACAACATGATGCATGGCAGCGTCGTATAAGTCAATTATGTCGTTGAAACCATATTTACCACATTTATATCCGTCACTATCACCGTTCCCAAATAGTTCGACCCTTACCGTAGGAATCCCAAAATTGCTCAAGCTATACATTAAATCTCGATACGTGTTTTTACTCAATAATGGAGTATCAATTGTTGAGCAATCAATGCCTTGCAATAAAAAAAGGACAAAATCATTATCGTTAGGTTTTGTAATCAGAAGTTCTATAAACAAATTTTTGTATATAAATGAATCATATTCAATGTCAAAAAGACTTGAAGATTCACGAGGATATTCGTATAAGATGCAATTATGTGAGATGTACTTTTCGTTTCTAACCACAGTAATATCCAGCGAATCCCCCGCATGGTACTTTTTTATTATTGCTTCCAATTGATACATCGATTCTATCGGTTCGTTTTGGATAGAATAAATTGTATCTTCTTGCTTGAAGAAAGAGGCATTCAAATAAACCTCCTTTACTTTTACATTTTGTTTTTCAGCTTTGAATGTGCATCCCAAAAAGCCGCGTCTGTGATGGTTAATTGTCTTCATGTATGACTATTACACCTTCATTAATAAAATAGCGAAAAATCTCTACACTAAAATCCTGAATGTCAAAATCCGATTTTTTGAAATAATGATTTTTCTCAAAAAATTCAGACATTTCATCCGAAAGCGTATAAAACGAGTTTTTCGATGCATCAACGAGATAGTTAAACACTCTGTCAGATATTTCGCCGGTTTCTTCTTCGCTATTCACTTCCCCAAATAAATCATATTTCAGAAATCCCGTTAGCTTTAAGGCTAACTCAATGTCCTCACTGCTCGAAATTTCTTTAACATCATCCGTGACACTCGGATACGTGATATTTACAGACTGAATATCATTTATGCGGGGCAATCCCCAAAGATACATACCATTCGTAAATATGTTGATCCCAACAATCAAAACAGTCATAACTATCACTTCTATCAAAAATCGAATAAGACCTTTGAAAATCTTGTTCACCAACTTATCCTCCAATCTCGATTTCTCCTACTCCCTCAATTCCGATTTGTTGAACTAAGCCGAGTATATCATACTCTCCAATGAAAGAACACCCCGATATAGTGAAATTTTGCCGTTTTCCTGCGTACGTGCGTACACACTCCACAGGAATTCTAAGGGGCCTGCCCCTTAGCACACGGACTTTGGAACAAAGTCTAGTGTGTTACAACACATTGTCAGAGGTGTACAGGCTCCCGGTACGCACGTACGCAGCGATTACCCCCAAACGCGCCATATAGGGGGACGATCAAGTTCGCACAAAGCGACCTTGATCCCGCAAAACAAAAGGCAGGATACCATCACCACGATGATACCCTGCCTTTGCTCGTTTACCGTTCCGAGTAGTCCTTCCGCAGAACCTCTGATAAACAAAAAACGTACCCGAACCCTTTCTCATAGAGAATCGGGTTCGAGTACGAACTGTATGGTGGACAGTACAGGACTCGAACCTGTGACCTCCTGCACGTCAAGCAGATGCTCTACCAGCTGAGCTAACCGTCCATATTCTGTTTTGCTGTAGTCAGCTCAATTATGATAGCATAGGATGGAATAAAAATCAAGCCTTTTTTGCAAAAATCTTCAAAAAATCCTTCCGGGGCTGGCCGGGACGCCTCTGCCGGAGGGGCGGGAAAGCGGGCGAAGGCTGGGAGTTAAAAGGTTATCGTTGCCCCTTTTTTATAGGTGTGCTATAATAAGATGATTACAATAGGAAAGGTATCGCAGAATGAGAGTATTGGGCATCGACCCGGGCTACGCCATCGTGGGATGGGGCGTGGTGGATTACGCGGGAAACCGCTTTGCACCGGTGGATTTTGGCGCGGTGTGTACCGACGCCGGCGTGCCGTTCGAGCGGCGGCTGGACGAGGTGTATGCGGGCGTCAAGGACGTCATCGAGCGGACGCGGCCGGAGGTGCTGGCCATCGAAAAGCTGTTCTACCAGCACAACCAGACCACCGTCATCGGCGTGGCCGAGGCGCGCGGCGTCATCCTGCTGGCGGCGGCGCAGGCGGGCCTGCCCATCTACGAGTACACCCCGATGCAGGTCAAGCAGGCCGTCACCGGCTACGGCAAAGCCGTGAAGAAGCAGGTGCAGGAGATGACCCGCATCCTGCTGCATCTGCCCGCCATCCCGAAGCCCGACGACACCGCCGACGCGCTGGCGATGGCCATCACCTTCTGCCACACCAACGGCAGCCAGCTCAACCGCTTTGTACGGCGTGTGCCGGGCCCTATCTGAGCTACCCTTGACAGCAGGGCGCTACAGTTTCCGAAACAACAAAACTTTCTCGTATCCGATAGACCTGCCCGGCACGCCAGTGGCTCTCCCACAGGGAGAGCTGGCAATGCCGGCAGGCATTGACTGAGAGGGCTATTATGATATACAGCTTAACCGGAAAAATCATCAAAAAGACCCTGAACGCTGTGGTCATCCGCTGCGGCGGCGTGGGGTACTACGCCCAGTGTCCGGCCAGCGTGGCCGGTGCGCTGCCCGGCGTGGGGAACGAAGCCACCATCTACACGGTGATGAACGTCACCGAGAACGACGTCAGCCTCTACGGCTTTGCCAGCGAGGAGCAGCAGGCCTGTTTCGAGCTGCTCACCTCGGTGTCGGGCGTGGGCGCGAAGGTGGGGCTTGCCATCCTGAGCGTCATGGAGCCCGACCGTGTGGCGCTGGCCATCTCGGCGGGCGACCACAAAGCCTTCAAGGCCGCGTCCGGTGTCGGCCCCAAGCTGGCCCAGCGGATCGTGCTGGAACTGAAAGATAAGGTCGCCAAAGGCTTTGCCGCCGGCATCGACCTGGAAAACGTGGCGGGCGCTGCTTCGGACACCGCCGCCGCACAGGGAGCGGGGCAGGCCATCGCCGCGCTGGTGTCGCTGGGCTACAGCCAGAGCGAGGCCGCGCTGGCCGTCTCCAAGATCGACGGCACGCTCCCGGTGGAAGAGATCATCAAGCTGGCGCTGCGCAGCATGGCGGGCAGGAGGTAAACGATGCAGGACGATACCGCGCTCTATGGCGCAAAAATGATGCAGCCCGGGATGACGGCGGCGGACAGCGAGGAAAACAACCTCCGCCCCCAGCATCTGGAGGACTACATCGGACAGGAAAAGGTCAAGCAGAACCTGAAAATTTATCTCGAAGCGGCCAAGCGCCGGGGCGAGCCCATGGACCACATCCTGCTCTACGGCCCTCCGGGTCTGGGCAAGACGACGCTGGCGGGCATCATCGCCAACGAGATGGGGGTGCAGATCCGCATCACCAGCGGCCCGGCCATCGAAAAGCCCGGCGACCTCGCCGCCCTGCTGACCAATCTGCAGGAGGGCGATGTCCTCTTCATCGACGAGATACACCGCCTCTCCCGGCAGGTGGAAGAGGTGCTTTACCCGGCACTGGAAGACTATGCGCTGGATATTATGATAGGCAAAGGCCCCAGCGCCCAGAGCATCCGCATCAATCTGCCCCGGTTCACGCTGGTGGGTGCGACCACCCGTGCGGGCCAGATCACCGGCCCTCTGCGCGACCGCTTCGGCGTGCTGCTCAAGCTGGAGCTCTACAGCCCCGACGAGCTGAGCAATATCATCGTCCGCTCGGCGGGCATCCTCGACCAGCCCATCACCCCCGAGGGTGCTTATGAGCTGGCCAAGTGCAGCCGCGGCACGCCCCGTGTGGCGAACCGCTTCCTCAAGCGTGTGCGCGACTTTGCCACCGTGCTGGGCGACGGCGTCATCGACCGGGACGTGGCGCTGCTGAGCCTCAAGCGGATGGACGTGGACGCGCTGGGTCTGGACGAACTGGACCGCAGCCTGCTCCGCGCCATCATTGAAATGTACAACGGCGGCCCGGTGGGTCTGGAAACACTGGCCGCAGCCCTCGGCGAAGAGGCCGTGACGCTGGAAGACCTGTGTGAGCCCTACCTGATGCAGATGGGCTTTCTGACCCGGACGCCCCGGGGCCGCTGTGCCACCCGGCTGGCGTATGAGCATCTCGGCCTGAAAGCGCCTGAGAGCGACAGTGCCGAGGACAATGGACAGCAGAGCTTATTTTAAGTGAGGTATTTACTATGGGAAAGTATTTTGGTACCGACGGTGTGCGCGGCGTGGCCGGCGCAGACCTGACCTGTGAGATGGCGATGCTCATCGGACGCGGCGCTGCCGCCGTGCTGACCAGCAGCACCGGCCATAAGCCCCGTATCCTCATCGGCAAGGACACCCGCCAGTCCGGTGATATGCTGGAGGCTGCCCTGACCGCCGGTCTGTGCAGCGTGGGCGCGGACGTCGAGAGTCTGGGCGTCGTCCCCACTCCCGCCGCGGCCTATCTGGTGCGCAAGTACAACGCCGACGCCGGCGTGGTCATCTCGGCGTCTCACAACCCGATGGAATTCAACGGCATCAAGATCTTCGCCGGCACCGGCTACAAGCTGCCGGACGAGGTGGAGAACAAAATTGAAGCCTATATCGACAATCAGTGCGCGGGCCTCAAGCTGGCCACCGGCGGCGATGTGGGCCGCGTGACCTGCCGCACCGACGGCATCAAGGACTACACCGACCACCTGTATGAGTCCATCGACGGCGACCTGTCCGGTCTGAACATCTGCATCGACTGCGCCAACGGTGCCTCCGCAGCAGCAGCCCGGCAGCTGTTCCCCCGTCTGGGCGCAAAGTGTACCTTTATCGGTGTGGAGCCTGACGGCAAGAACATCAACGCCGGTGTGGGCAGCACCCATCTGGACAATCTGGAAAAGGCCGTCGTCGAGGGCGGCTTTGACTGCGGCATCGCCTTTGACGGCGACGCGGACCGCTGCCTCGCCTGCGACGAGAAGGGGCAGGAGATCGACGGCGACAAGATCATCGCCCTGCTGGCCATGAACATGAAGGAAAAGGGCTGTCTGGACGGCAATACTGCGGTCGTCACCGTCATGTCCAACCTGGGCTTCATCAAGTTTATGGAGTCCCAGGGGATCCGCACCGAGAAGACCGCCGTCGGCGACCGCTATGTTCTCGAGAACATGCGGGAGAACGGCTACGCCATCGGCGGCGAGCAGAGCGGCCACGTCATCCTGCTCCACCACGCCACCACTGGTGACGGTGAGCTGACCGCCGGCAAGCTGCTCAAGATGCTGGCCGAGAGCGGCAGGAAGATGAGCGAGCTGAACGGCATCTACGCCCAGTACCCTCAGGTGCTGGTGAATGTGGCGGCCAATGCCGCCCAGAAGGCCGCCTACAAGGAAGACAAGGTGCTGGCCGACTTCATCGAGAACGAGCAGCAGAAGCTGATGGACATGGGCCGTGTGCTGGTGCGCGTCTCCGGCACGGAGCCGAAGATCCGCGTCATGGTGGAGGGCCGGGACCTCGAGGCCATCGACCTGTGCGCCAAGCGCATCGTGGATAAAATCAACGAGCGGATCATCGAAGGTTAAGATAGAGATAAAAAGCAGGAAGGAGGACGCATATGCGCCCTGCAGATACATGGAAAGACTACGAGCTGCTGGATGCCACCGACGGCAACCGGCTGGAACGCTGGGGCGAGACGCTGCTTGTCCGGCCTGACCCGCAGGTGGTGTGGAAGACGCCCCGGCAGAGCCCCCTCTGGGCCAGGGCGGACGCCGTTTACCACCGCTCCAATCAGGGCGGCGGCGAGTGGGAGTACCGCCGCCGTCTGCCCGAAAAGTGGAAGATCACCTGCGGCGAAGGGGAGGATAAGCTGACCCTCATCGTCAGCCCCACCGGCTTCAAGCACACCGGCGTCTTCCCGGAGCAGGCCGTCAACTGGGCCTGGTATGCCAAGAAGATCCGCGCCGCAGGCCGGCCCATTAAAGTTTTGAACCTCTTCGGCTACACCGGCGGTGCAACGCTGGCCTGTGCGGCGGCGGGCGCTGCCGTCTGCCATGTGGATGCCTCCAAGGGCATCGTGGCCTGGGGCAAGGACAATGCCGCCGCCAGCGGCCTCGCCGACCGGGCCATCCGCTGGCTGGTGGACGACTGCGCCAAGTTCGTCGCCCGCGAGAAGCGCCGCGGCAACACCTACGACGGCATCATCATGGACCCGCCGAGTTATGGACGCGGCCCCGGCGGCGAGATCTGGAAGCTGGAAGACTGCATCTACGACCTCATCAGCCAGTGCGAAGAGGTGCTGAGCGACAAGCCGCTCTTCTTTGCGGTCAACAGCTACACCACCGGCCTTTCGCCCGCCGTCATGGAGTATATGCTCAAGACGACGCTGATCCCCCGCTTTGGCGGAAAGACCAGCTGCGACGAGATCGGCCTGCCCGTCTCCGCCACCGGCGGCGTCGTCCCCTGCGGCGCGACGGCGATTTGGGAAGAATGACCCTCTCAGTCACCTTCGGTGACAGCTCTCCCAAAGGGAGAGCCATTGGCAGGCCGGGCGGCTTTGTGCTGCCTGCTGAGGGCATATTATGGCGCAGAAGAGCGGGCCTTGCTTACGAGGTCAGCGACTTCTGGACAAAGCATCTTGCAGAACGGCTGCTGGCCTCTATAGCAGGGCGATGCAGCTTCTGAATATTGGAACTCTGCTCGTCTTGTGCAGACTTGACCGACACGCCAGTGGCTCGCCCTCTGGGAGAGCTGTCGAGCGAATGCGAGACTGAGAGGGTATGGGGTACAGCCCCTTTCAGAGGGGCGCACCACCAGAAAGAGAAAACAAATGAGTGAAACGATACTGACAGCAGAAAACTTAAAGTTCCGCTACGACTCGGAGCAGCCCGGCTACGCGCTCAATGGCGTCTCCATGCAGGTCGGGCGGGGCGAGTTCGTGGCCGTGCTGGGCGCAAACGGCTGCGGCAAATCCACCCTTGCCAAGCACTTCAACGCCATCCTCCTGCCGGAGGAGGGCAAGGTGTACGTCGAGGGCATGGACACCGCCGATGATGACAAGCTCTATGACATCCGCCAGACCGTGGGCATGGTGTTCCAGAGCCCGGACAACCAGATCGTCGCCACGGTGGTAGAGGAAGACGTGGCTTTCGCGCTGGAAAACCTCGGTGTTCCGCCGGAAGAGATGCGCCGCCGCGTTGATGACGCCATGAAGATGGCGGGCATCTACGAGTTCCGGGAGCGCGCACCCCACAACCTCTCGGGCGGCCAGAAGCAGCGCGTCGCCATTGCGGGCGTCGTCGCCATGCGTCCCGATTGCCTCATCCTCGACGAGGCCACCGCCATGCTCGACCCTCGCGGCCGTGAGCAGGTGATGCAGACCATCCACCACCTCAACAAGGATCTGGGCATCACCGTTGTGTCCATCACCCACTACATGGAAGAGGCCGCGCAGGCCGACCGCGTTCTGGTGATGAGCCAGGGCAATGTGGTGATGGAAGGCACCCCGAAAGAGGTGTTCAGCCAGACCGAAAAAGTCCGTTCTCTCCGCCTCGACGTGCCGCAGGCCGCAGAGCTGCGGGATGAGCTGGTCAAGGCCGGCATCCCCATGCCCGAAGGCATCATCGACACCGGCGAGTGCGCACAGGCTCTGTATGAGCTGCTGAAGTAAGGGGGACGGAAACATGGCAAGCATTATCAAAGTAGAACACCTGAGCTATGTCTACAACCCCGGTATGCCGAACGCAGTCACCGCGCTGGACGACGTGAGCTTTGAGGTGGAGGAGGGCGATTTCGTGGGCATCATCGGAGCCACCGGCTCCGGCAAGAGCACCCTCATCACCCACATGAACGGTCTGAACAAGCCCACCAGCGGCAAGATCATCATTGATGGCCGCGACCTCTGGGCCGAGCCGGAAAAGATCCGGGATTTCCGTTTCCTGACGGGTCTGGTGTTCCAGTACCCGGAGTACCAGCTCTTTGAGGAAACGTGCTATAAGGACATCGCCTTCGGCCCGAAGAATATGGGCCTCGACGAGGCGGAGGTCGATAAGCGCGTCCACGAGGCGGCAGAATTCGTCGGCCTCGATGAGGCGCTGTTGGAGCGCAGCCCCTTTGAGCTGTCCGGCGGACAGAAGCGCCGCGTGGCCGTGGCGGGCGTTATGGCCATGAAGCCCCGTATCCTCGTTCTGGATGAGCCTGCGGCCGGACTCGACCCCGAGGGACGGGATGAGATCCTGTCCGAGGTGAAGGACTACCACAAAAAGACCGGCACCACGGTGCTTCTGGTCTCCCACAGCATGGAGGACATTGCCAAGTACGCTGACAAGGTGCTGGTGATGAACCGGAAGAAGATCGCCATGTACGACACGGTGGAGAAGGTCTTTGCCCGCGCTCCCGAGCTGCTGGAACTGGGCCTCTCCGTGCCGCAGGTGACGAAGATCTTCCTCAAGCTGCGGGAGATGGGCGTGGACGTCCCGGCGGACGTCTACACCATCCCCTACGCCGTCAAGATGATCCTGGCGGCAAAAGCCCGGCGGGATGCAGGGGAGACCCTCGTCTTACCCCGGAATAAAGAACAGAAAGGGGGTGCAGCCGGATGCTGAGAGATATTACCATCGGCCAGCACTTCCCCGGCAACAGCCTCGTCCATCGGTTTGACCCCCGGCTCAAGCTGGTGCTGACCATCCTGTATATCGTGCTGCTCTTTGCGGCGTCCAACCCGCTGGGCCTTGCGCTTTCGCTGGTCTTCCTCGCCGCGATGTACGCAGTGGCGAAAATCCCCTTCAAGCTCATCCTCAAGAGCCTGAAGCCCATCTTCCCCATCATCGTCTTTACGGCGGTGCTGAACCTCTTCTTTGTCTCGGGCGAGGGCGACCCGGTGTTCAAGCTCGGATTTCTGACCGTTTACGCGGAGGGCATCCGGTATGCTGTACTGATGGCGGTGCGCGTCATGGCCCTCATCGCGGGTACGAGCCTTTTGACCTACACCACCAGTCCCATCGTCCTGACGGACGCCATCGAGCAGCTGCTCAAGCCTCTTGGCAGGCTCCGCTTCCCGGTGCATGAGCTGGCCATGATGATGAGCATCGCGCTGCGGTTCATCCCTACCCTCATCGAGGAGACCGACAAGATCATGAACGCCCAGAAAGCCCGTGGCGCGCAGCTGGACAACGGCAAGATGACCGAGCGCATCAAGGCGCTGGTCCCGGTGCTGGTGCCGCTGTTCATCTCGGCTTTCCGCCGCGCCGACGAGCTGGCCATGGCCATGGAGTGCCGCTGCTATCGCGGCGGCGACGGACGCACCCGCCTCAAGGTGCTGCGGTGCGAAAAGCAGGATTATATCGACCTTGCAGTCTGCATTGCGTGTTTTGCGGTGATCCTTGCTTCGAGATTGGTGTTCCCGAATTTCTGAGAGGGATAACCTCTCCGTCACGGCTATCGCCGTGCCACCTCCCCTAATAGGGGAGGCTTTGGCATTTCGTAAAGCTTTCCCTCTTCGCCAGAGGCTCCCCTCGCTAGGGGAGCTGTCGAGCGAAGCGAGACTGAGAGGTTGGACTATATGAATTATCTCTTAAAACTATCCTACGACGGCACGAACTACTGCGGGTTTCAGGTGCAGCCCAACGGGCGGAGCGTAGCTGCTGCGTTTCAGGACGCCCTGGAGGCGGTGCTGGGCTGTCGGCCCGACATCAAGGGCTGCAGCCGCACCGACGCCGGCGTCCACGCGCTGGGCTTCATGCTCAACTTCCACGCCGACACCCGCATCCCGGCGGCAAAGCTGCCGCTGGCGCTGAACCAGCACCTGCCCCCGGACATCCGGGCGCTGGAAGCGCGGGTGGTGCCGGACGATTTCCACGCCCGCTATGCGGCCCACACCAAGACCTATCTCTACCGCATCCACAACAGCCCGATCGACTCGCCCTTTGCCGCGCGGTATTATACCAAAGTGCCGGGGCGGCTGGACGCGGACAGGATGCGGCAGGCGGCGCAGTATTTTGTGGGAAAGCACGATTTCCTCGCCCTTTGCGCCTCGGGCAGCTCGGCTGCGGCTCACGGCGACACCGTGCGCACCATCACGGCCTGTAACGTCCGGCGCCGGGGCGACGACATCGACATCACGGTGACGGCGGACGGCTACCTCTACAACATGGTGCGCATCCTCGCAGGAACCCTCTGTGAGGCCGGCGCGGGGCGTCTTGCGCCTGAGGCCGTGCCGGGCATCCTCGCCAGCCGCGACCGCAAAAACGCTGGGCCGACGCTGGCGGCGAAAGGGCTTTTCCTCAAGGGCGCAGAACA
>ERZ791821.1153-NODE-1153-length-15935-cov-101.210327_pt1 | contig 15935 bp, 14 predicted proteins | sample MGYA00510300_ERZ791821 | MGnify/ENA primary metagenome ERZ791821 (study PRJEB30046, sample SAMN00792034) | human gut metagenome | study: EMG produced TPA metagenomics assembly of the A metagenome-wide association study of gut microbiota in type 2... | reverse complement strand
GGCCCGCGAGGCCGCGTGGGACGCCGCCCGCGCCGCTGTGGAGACAGCCGGCGGCGACATCCGTGTCTGCGAAAAGCAGCTGGCCTCCTGCGAGGCTGAGCAGACCAAGGCAGAAGAGACCGCCAGGCAGGCAAAGGACGCCGCCGACCGGTTCTTCGCCCAGTACCCGCTTTTGGAGCCGCTGGCACGGGAGCGCTTTGCGGCCCTGAGCAAGGACAAAGGCCCGCGCTATGCGGCCCAGTCCGCCGAAAAGGCACAGGCCCGGCTGGACGACGCACTGGCCGTCTACCTCACCGGCACCCTCGAGCCTGCCCAGAAAGAGTACAATACCCGCTACGTCTGCGATCATCCGCTGGGCCTTACGGGCATCGAGCAGTACCGCGCCCAGCACGAAAGCCTCGTGCGCATTGATCTGGAGCGGTACGCCGCCCGCCTCGAGCAGGCACAGCGCGACTGCAAGGACCGCTTCCGCAAGGACATCCTCTTCCGGATGAAGGATGACATCTTCAACGCACGGCGGCAGTTCCGGGAGCTGAACAAGGTAATGGAACAGCTGACCTACGGCGAAGAGGTCTACCGCTTTGAGCTTGGCCCCAGCCGCGACCCCCAGCTGGCCGCATTCTATCAGGTCATCGTGGACAAGGGCAACCAGCAGATGACCGACGGCGACTCGCTGGACAACCTCGCCGCCACCGCCGACCCCGTCTATGAGCGTCAGGTGGACGAGCTGATGGAAAAGATCATGGCCGATGTGGACGAGAACACCCGCGCCCGGCAGGAGGGCCGCCGCCCCGAGAATGTCACCCTTTCGGATTATGTAGACTACCGCACCTACCTCGACTACGACATCAAAGTGACCAACACCGTCTCCGGCCAGCAGGCTTCCCTTTCCCGCGTCAGCCGCGATTCCTCCGGCGGCGAGAATCAGGCCCCCTTCTATGTAGCCATCTGCGCGTCGCTGCTCCAGATCTACCAGAAGAGCGAGAACAGCATCCGTCTGGTGCTGCTGGACGAAGCGTTCAGCAAGATGACCAGCGACCGCATCCGCCCCATGATGGAGCTGTTCCGCCGGATGCAGCTGCAGGTCCTGCTCATCTCCACCGTCGAGAAGAGCACCGCCATCCAGCCCTACTGTGACATCACCTATTCCATCGTGCGCCACGGCGACGTGAACGCCATCGCGCCCTTTTACCGTCTGAATGCATCGGAGGAAATTGGATCTTGAACGAACATCTTGTAAAATTCTGGCTCTTTGCCACCCACTGGACCGAGCTGGACACCTTTGACACCGAAGAAGAGCTGCGGGACGAGATGGAGCTGCTCCACCGCCAGAACCTGCCCACCAAGGTGCGTCAACGCACCAAAAAGGACGGCGGCGAGGAGCTGGTGCTCTACGTCAAGCAGGCCGACCGGGACTACGCCCGCTACTGCACCGGCTGGCGGCCCGGGATGTAACAAGGAGTACCCATGTCAAAGCAGAAAATACAGTTATCCGACCACTTTGATTACAGCCGCCTTTTGAGGTTCGTGCTTCCCTGCATCGGCACCATGCTGTTCACCTCCATCTACGGCATCGTGGATGGTCTGTGCGTCTCGAACTTTGTGGGCAAAACGGCTTTTGCCGCCGTCAATCTCATCATGCCGGTGCCGATGCTGGTGGGCTCGGCAGGCTTCATGCTTGGCACCGGCGGCAGCGCCATCGTGGGCATCACCCTGGGCGAGGGCGACCGGGAAAAGGCCGACCGCTATTTCAGCCTCTTCGTCTGGACGGGCCTCCTCGCGGGCATCGTCCTCGCCGCTGTCGGCGTTCTCATCGTCCGCCCGGCGGCGGCGCTGCTGGGCGCAGAGGGCGAGATGCTGGACTATGCCGTCCGTTATGGCCGCCTCCTGATGATCTGCCTGCCCTTCTTCATTTTGCAGAATCTGTTCCAGAGTTTCTTTGTCACCGCCGAAAAGCCCCATCTGGGCTTCGCCTTCACGGTGGCGGCGGGCGTCACCAACATGGTATTGGACGTGGTGCTGGTGGGTATGCTCCACGGCGGCGTGGAGGGCGCAGCCATTGCCACCTTCATCAGTCAGGCCGTGGGCGGCGTGCTGCCGGTGTTCTACTTCCTCAATAAGCGCTCCACCAGCTCTATCCATCTGGGCCGCGCCCAGTGGAACGGCGGCGTCATCCGCAGCGCCTGCATCAACGGCTCCTCGGAGCTGATGACCAACCTTTCCATGTCGCTGGTCAACATTCTTTACAATTACCAGCTCCTCCGCTTTGCCGGTGAAAACGGTGTCGCGGCTTATGGCGTCATCATGTATGCGGCGTTCCTGTTTGTGGCCGTCTTCGTGGGCTATGCCGTCGGCAGCGCCCCCATCGTCAGCTACCACTACGGCGCACGCAACCACGCCGAGCTGAACAACCTTTACTCCAAGAGTCTCCGCCTCATCGGCGTCATCGCCGTCGTTATGACGGCCCTCTCCATGCTGGTCATCCCCTATGTAGCCCGCATCTTCGTGGGCTACGACGCCGAGCTGCTGGCACTGACCAGCCACGCCTTCCGCGTCTACGCCCTGAACTTCTTCCTCATGGGCTTCAATGTCTACGGCTCCTCCTTCTTCACTGCTCTGGGCGACGGCGTGACCAGTGCGCTCATCTCCTTCCTGCGCACTTTGCTGTTCCAACTGCTGGCCCTCATCCTCCTGCCCCTCGTGCTGGGCATCGAGGGCGTCTGGCTGGCCGTCACGGCAGCCGAGGCCGGTGCGCTCTGCGTCACCGTGCTGATGTTCATCCGGAAAGATAAAGTTTTCCACTACCGCAAGGCATAATGTTGAAAAGAAAGGCCGCTGCAAAACAACCTCTCAGTCTCGCTCCCGCTCGACAGCTCCCCTAGTAGGGGAGCCTCTGGCGAAGAGGGAAAGCTTTACGAAATGCCAAGGCCTCTCCTACCAGGAGAGGTGGCACGCCGTAAGGCGTGACGGAGAGGTTTTGCAACGGCCTCTTTTTTCTCTTATTCTTTATTCGAACCGGTATTCCACCAACTCACAGTTTTTGATGCCGGCGGCGGAATACTCCTCGTTGGTCATGTCGTGGAAATAGGACTCCACTACCCGGGCGATGCCGTTGTGGGCCACGAGAAGATAGGTCTTGTTCTCATCCTGCCGCAGCTCGTCCAGCAGATTATAAATGCGCTGGGCCAGCTGCATCATGCTCTCGCCGCCGTCGTAGCGGTCGGCAAAATGGGTCTTGGAGAGGCGGAACTCTGCGCCGTCCCGGGGCGTGCCTTCGTATTTGCCAAAGCACTGCTCCCGCAGGCGGGGTTCACAGCGGGCGGGCAGGCCGGTGGCCTCGGCCACGGCCTTTGCGGTGTCGGCGGCGCGGCTCAGAGGTGAATACAATATCTCGTCGATCTGGACGCCGCTTTCCTTGACCTTCCGGCCCAGCTCCCGGGCCTGCTGACGGCCTTTTTCGGTGAGGGGGCTGTCGGTCATGCCGCAGATCTTATTCTCCACGTTCCAGACCGTCTCGCCGTGGCGGGCAAAATAAATGCTGTGCATGGTGTCTCCTTATTTATTGTAATTGGCCTCGATCTCCCGGATCTTCTCATAGAAGAAATCGTTGGCCGGAGTGGGCATCCCGTGCTTTTGGGCCAGACGGCGGACGACACCTGCAAACTGCTCCACCTCGGTGGGGCGCTTGGCGAGGACATCCTGCCGCATACTGGGCATTCCGTCGGGCTTGAAGGCGGGGGCCATGGATTCGAGGAAGGCTTTGTGGTTGTCGGCAGGCAGGTTGACGCCCTCCGGCACCGTAGCCTTGACGGCCATGAGGACCAGATCGACCGGCTGGCCCTGCTCCGGTGTGACATAGTCGAAATGGCACTCTCTGCCGTTGCAGACCACCGGCCGGGCCGAGTAGCGGGCAACGCGCTCCGCGTCCGCAATGACCTTCACGCCGGGCATCTTCCGGCCAAAGAGGATGCCCAGCGCACCCAGACCGATGAGGGCGGAAGTCTCGATTTTTTCATGATCTCCCTCTCCTTTTCCAGCTCTTTTCCAAATTCAGGCTTTGCGCAGGGCTGTGCCGTCCCAGAGCACGGTGTCTCCCTCGTCGATGCCCTGCCGTGTCAGCTCGGCGTCAGGGCAGGACAGGGTCTTCCGGATGCCGTCTGCCGCCTCTGCCGTCACGTCGCAGCAGACCTCGGCCCCTTCGGGCAGCTCTTCGCAGCCGTACATCTGCTCTTCGATGCGCACAACGCGGTAACGCTCCATAGCTTCCACCTCCCGGGGCGTTTTTCTTTATTATAAGCCCCGCTCTTCGAGGCGTCAACCGCGGCTTGACACGCCTGCCGCCGGGCTGATAAAATAAAGTAGAATCTGCATTGACTGGGGGAGAAGAGCTTTGAACATCACAGAACTGCGTTATCTTGTTGCCATTAAGAAATGGGGCTCGGTGAGCGCTGCGGCAAAGCAGCTCTACGCCGCCCAGCCCAACATCAGCAAGGCGCTGAAGAATCTGGAAGGGGAATATGGCCTGCGCATCTTTGAGCGCTCGTCCACCGGCATGATCCCCACCGAGCAGGGGCGGCGGTTCATCGAGCAGGCCGCGCGGGTGCTGGAAGAGGTAGACCGCCTGACCGAAGATGCCCACCACGCCCGGGAGCGCTGCGCCGAGCTGCGGGTGATGATCCCCCACGCCACCTACGCCTCCTATGCGGCGGTGGATTTCCTGAAAGAAGCCGCCGGGGCCGACCAGCTCCGCATCCACATCCGGGAGGGCGGCTCCATGGAGGCGCTGGACTTCGTGCTGCGCCGGGGTTATCACCTGGCGTTGCTGCGGTATGCCGCCGAGGACGACGACCACTACATCCACTACTGCGCCCGCCGGGGCCTGAAAATGGAGCCTGTGATGGAGTTCGAGTACCGCCTGCTCACCAACCGGGACGGCCCGCTGGCCAAGCACGAGGTGAAAGACCTCTCGGAGCTGAACCGTTATATGGAGATCATGCACGACGACTTTCAGCTCCCCGGCGAAGACGGCGGCGACGGTGTGCGCTGGCACGTCAACGACAGCCGCCGCATCCATGTCTACGAGCGGTGCAGCCAGTTTTCTATCTTGCAGCAGCTGCTCTCAGCTTATATGTGGGCCTCCCCCATGCCCCAGCGGGCGCTGGACCAGTTCCATCTGGTGCTCAAAAAATGCTCCGCCCAGCGTCAGGTCATGCGGGACGTGCTGGTCTACCCGGACCACGGCGCGCTCCGGTCCGAAGAACAGGCATTCATCGACCTGCTCCACCGGGAAGCCGCCCTCACGGTAAAATGAGGAGGTTTTTCAGCTCTCGCCATTTTATGCGAAAAAGCCGCGTAAAAAGGCAAAAAAGTGCCTCGCCTTGGCACTCTGCACAAAAACGCGCAGGAATTTTCAGCAAACTGCCCTCTGGACATTTCCGGAATCGTTTCAAAGAGAAACAGTCCCGAAATTCAATCGTATCTTCGCTAAAATATGGCCCGGCATCCCACAAACAGGGTGCCTGGCTATATATTTTTTGATATACGACCCATACCAGAAGCATATTATTCATTTTATGAAGAATGTGTTAACATAAGGCCAAGGATGATTTTGGCAGTCGGCAGAATGGGGTCGGCTGCAGAAATCAAAAAGGAGGTTTCTGGTATGATTAGTTTCTTACTCTGTTTAGCGATCCTGATCGGCGGTTACTTCGTCTATGGCAAGATCGTTGACAACACGTTCGGACCCGATGACCGTGAAACTCCCGCTGTCCGCATCAACGACGGTGTTGACTACGTCGTGATGCCCCAGTGGAAGCTGTTTCTGGTCCAGCTGCTGAACATCGCGGGCCTCGGCCCCATCTTCGGCGCACTGCAGGGTGCTCTGTGGGGCCCTGTGGTGTTCCTGTGGATCACCTTCGGTACCATCTTTGCAGGTGGTGTCCACGACTACTTCTCCGGCATGATGAGCGAGCGTAATGACGGCGGCTCTATCGCAGAGATCACCGGCAAATACCTCGGCCCTGTGATGCAGAACGTCATGCGTGTGTTCTCCGTCGTGCTGCTGATCATGGTCGGTACCGTGTTCGCAGTCGGCCCTGCCGGCCTGATCGTTACCCTGTGCAAGAACAACGGTATGTCCGGTGTTCTTGCCACTACCCTGTTCTGGCTGATCATCATCCTGGTCTACTACTTCATTGCGACCTTCATCTCCATCGACGCCGTCATCGGTAAGATCTACCCCATCTTCGGCATCTGCCTGATCATCATGGCTGTCGGCGTTATCTTTGGCATCTTCACCAACCCCGCCTACACCATCCCCGAGATCTGGGAGCACTTCGGCAGCATGCATCCCTCCGGAACTCCGATCTGGAGCTTCATGTTCATCACCGTCGCCTGCGGCGCTATCTCCGGTTTCCACTCCACTCAGTCGCCTCTGATGGCTCGCTGCATGAAGAGTGAGAAGCAGGGCCACTTCGTCTTCTACGGCGCAATGGTCTGCGAGGGCATCATCGCTCTGATCTGGGCCGCAGCTGGCTGCTCCCTGTACGAGATCACCGGCGGCCTGAACACCGGTCTGGCAGCTGCTCTGGCTGAGGGCCAGTCCGCTGCTATCTACGACGTCTGCTCCAAGACCATGGGCGGTGTGGGCATCGCACTGGCTATGATCGGCGTCGTCGTCTGCCCCATCACCTCTGGCGATACCGCATTCCGTTCCGCTCGTCTGACCCTGGCCGACTGGTTCAAGATCGATCAGGACAGCTACGCAAACCGCCTGAAGCTCTGCATCCCCGTTCTGGGCGTCGGCGCTTTCCTGGGCATCGGCAATGCACTGGGCTTCATCAACTACACCGTTATCTGGCGCTACTTCAGCTGGACCAACCAGACTCTGGCCATGATCGTTCTGTGGGCTGCTTCCATGTACCTCTTCCAGGAGAAGAAGAACTACTGGATCACCGCTGTGCCTGCTACCTTCATGAGCGCAGTTTCTGCTACTTACTTTATTCTGGCTCCTGAGTGCCTCGGCAGCCTCCTCAACAGCAAGACTGCTGAGGGCGCTACCATCTACAACACCGCTGTTGCATATCCCGTCGGCGTCATCTTCGCCATCGCAATGCTGGCCATCTTCCTCCATGCGACCAAGAAGCGCACCGCAAAGAATGCATAACAGCCCAGCGTACTCCTCTGAGTTTCGCCGCCGTTTGAACTTACCCATTCCGAACGGCATTGCTTGAACTTCAAGCAACAAGCCGCTGCCAACTGGCAGCGGCTTGTTTTTGCGCTGTAAACAAAAACAGCTCGACTATCTGCACAGTTTTTCGCAGGTTGTTTTAGTAAGATTGTCAGATTTTTGTCTTGTTTTGTTCATGATTGGGGCGTATAATGCTATGAGGCCGGGGCGAAATGGAATACTGCCCCTAAAAGGAAGTGTTACTGATGCGCAGCTGGTTCGCACGCCATCCCATCTCTTTCATGGCTCTTTACACTGTATTTTATCTGACCGTGTTCCACTGGCTCGAGGTGAATATCACCGTCCCTGCCATCTGGGTACACTGCCAGCTGGACGATGTCATCCCCTTCTGCAAGTATGCCATCGTCCCCTATTTTGCATGGTTCGCGTGGATCCCCTTTACCCTGTTCTATCTGCTGCGGCACGGCGAGCGCAGCGACTTCTGGCGGGTCTGCCTGTGCCTCTTTACCGGCATGACCATCGCGCTGAGCTGTTATGTCCTTCTGCCCACAGGGCTTGCTCTGCGGCCTTACCGTGTGTATGGCAGCGACATCTTCGCCCGTCTGGTGCGGATGCTCTATGCCGTTGACAGCTCCAAGAATGTCTGCCCGTCCATCCACGTCCTCAACACGGTGACGCTGATGATAGGCTACCGCCGGAGCCGCTGCTTCGACGAGCCGGGCCGCCGCTGGATGCGGCCCGCCGCGAATGTTCTGGGCGTGGCCATCATCCTGTCCACCATGCTGCTCAAGCAGCACAGCTGCATCGACGTGGTGCTGGGCGCAGCGCTGGCCTTTGCGCTGGATGCTGCCGCCAGCAGCCTCGAGCGCTCGGGAGAGATGCGCCGTGTTCCGCAGCGGCTTTGATAACGTGTCCCCTCGGCGAAGCCGTACCCCTTTCTGAAAGCAGAAAAGACCCTCAAGTTCTCTTCATGAAAACTTGAGGGTCTTTTTGTGTATTGAAGATGAAGTTCTTTGCGCGCTGGTGGCGCGGGGCAGTTTTCTCTTTCGGTCAAATGGCTTGCGCTCCGCGCGGGCCAGAGGCAGGGCTGGTTTTTTTTTGAGCTGGTTCTCGCGCTGGTGGCGCGGAGCAGGTTTTTTCTTTCGGTCAAATGGCTTGCGCTCCGCGCGGGCCAGAGGCAGGGAGGGGTGTTTCGACTCCCCCCTCCCTACCTCTGGACTCCACTCTCCCCGCAACGAGTTAAGGGCTGCTCGCCCTTAACAATTCCAAAGAAGTGGGCTCCAACTCAAAATGCTGGAGATTCACGCCATTCGGCGTGAAGATCTCTTAACCGCATTTTGAGCCTCCGCCGTTTTACGGCTTCGCCGAAGATTTCAGGCTTTAGCAGAACTTTACCGTCAGCAGAGAGGTAACACCAGCTGCGGAGCAGCAAATCGGAGAAGTGAGAAAAATGCGTTAAGCGAAGCGGCTAGCATTTTTCCACTTCGACTTCCCCTTCGGGGTCTGAAAGGGGCGAGCAGCCCCTTTCTTGCAACGGCGACGACCGCCGCCTGCGGCGGAAACAGGGAGGAGCTGTTGGGGCCGCGGTCAGCAGGACACGAGTGCCGCCCAAGGCACGAAGTGGACGCTGGGTACCGCAACCCGTCGGATCCAGCGCGTCGAAATCGCTGGTGCTTTTCTGGTTCTCTTTTGGCACGCAAAAGAGAACTAAGCTCTCCGCAAAAGCAATTTATAAATATAAAAAGACCTTCAAGTTCTCTTCATGAAAACTTGAAGGTCTTTTCTTGTTTCAGTTATTCAAACAGCCCTTCCGGCAGACAAATATCCTTCTTCGGCACCTTATCCCACGAAAAGTCTTTGATGAGGCTTTCCGGCGTCCGGGGCGCAGGCTCTTTCTGCAGGCCGTAGGCATAGGCCAGACGGCCCACGATGTCCTCGGCCGTATAGCGGGCACGAAGGTTCTCAAGGCTCTGGTCGCCGTCCCGCTTGGAGAGCCGCCGCCCGTCCGACGCCAGCAGCAGCGGGCAGTGGGCGAACTTCGGTGCAGGCAGACCCAGAAGCCGATACAGATAGAGCTGCCGCGCCGTAGAGGAAAGCAGGTCGGCCCCGCGCACGACTTCGGTGACATCCATCCGGGCGTCGTCCACCACGACGGCCAGCTGATACGCAAATACGCCGTCGGCGCGGCGGAGGTAAAAGTCACCGCAGTCGCGCAGAAGGTTTTCTGTATGTTCGCCCATACAGCCGTCGGTGAAGGTGACGCTCTCGTCCGGTACCATGAGCCGGTAGGCCGGGGCTTTCTTCTTCCGCTTTTCGGCGATCTCTTCGGCTGTCAGCCCCCGGCAGGTGCCAGGATAGATGACGTTGCCGTCCGAGGTATGGGGCGCACTGGCGGCATGGAGCTGGCTGCGGGAGCAGAAGCAGGGGTAGACAAGCCCCATGGCTTCCAGCTTTTTGCAGCTCTCGGTGTAGATGCCGCTGCACTCGCTCTGGTAATATGGCTCATGGGGGCCGCCCTTGCTGCCGCCCTCATCCCAGAAAAGGCCCAGCCACCCAAGGTCTTCTTCCAGCTGGTCGGCGTACTTGCGGGGGCAGCGCTCCGCGTCCAGATCCTCGATGCGGAGGACGATCCGCCCGCCCCGGCTCCTGGCGCTCAGCCATGCAAGGAGGCTGCACGCGAGGTTGCCCAGATGGAGCCGCCCGCTGGGGCTGGGGGCGAACCGCCCGACGACAGCGCTCACAGGCCCAGCTTCCACTCCCCGTCCTTCGGCTGGAAGATGGGGGTGTTGTAATACTCTGCCACGGCCTTTGCCATGTACTCGGCGTCGGCGCAGCTTGCCGTCTCCATGGCGGAGTGCATGGCCAGCTGACCCAGACCGATGTCCACCATAGGCATCAGGATCTGATGGCCCAGCAGATTGCCCAGCGTGGAGCCGCCCGGCACATCGGCGCGGTTTGCGAACACCTGCACCGGCACACCAGCCTTCTTGCAGATGGCGGTGAAGGCTGCGCCGGTGAATCCGCTGGTGGTGTAGGTCTGGCGGGCATTATACTTCAGCAGGACGCCGCCGCCCATCACGACGGGGTTGGCGGGGTCGCTCTTTTCGGGATGGTTGGGATGGGTGGCGTGGCCGTTGTCGGCGCTCAGCACCAGAGAGTTGGTGCGGGCGCGGATGCTCTGCTCCCTGCTGACGCCCATGCTCTCCTCGATGCGGGCCAGCACGTCGGCCATGAGGGTACCCTGCGCGCCCTGACGGCTGGAAGAGCCGACCTCTTCGTTGTCGAACATGACCCAGATGTCTCCGCGGCCTTCCTCTTCGCCGCGGCCCTGCAGGAAGCCCCACAGAGTGGTGTAGGCGCACTCGAGGTCGTCGATGCGGCCGGACATGAAATACTCGCCGTTCAGGCCCATGCGGACGGCCTTCTCACGGGTGGCGAGGACCAGGTCAGCGTCGAGGATGTCCTCGGCCTTCACGCCGGCCTCCGCGGCCAGGACCTCTTTCAGGTTTCCGCCCTTGCCGCCGAGGATGGGCTGCAGATCGACCTGCGGGTTATACTTCATGCCGTTGTTCAGGTCGCGGTTGAAGTGGATGCAGAGGTTCGGGATGCAGGCCAGCGCACGGTCGGGGCAGACCAGACGACTCTCGATGCCGCTCTCGGTGCGCACCAGCAGACGGCCTGCCACGGTCAGCGGGCGGTCGAGCCAGGAGGGCATGATCATGCCGCCGTAGCCCTCGACCTCGGCCTTGGCGAAGACCTTGTCCTCCGTGTCGAACTGCTTGATGCGCCAGGTGGGCGAGTCGCTGTGGCTGGCGGCTGCGTGCCAGCCGGTCAGCTCACCCTTGGGCATACGCCATGCCAGCACGGCAGAGCCGTTGCGGGTGGTGTAATACTTGCCGCCGGGGGCCAGCTCCCACGCGGCGCTCTCGGGGCAGTTCACATAGCCCTCGGCTTCCAGAATGGCGGCCGCAGCAGCCGTGGAGTGGAAAGCACTGACGCCGGCGTCCAGAAAACGGAAAAGCTCCTCTATCGAAAAAGCTGCATTCTTCATGGTTATTTTCTCCTTGGTATTTTAACGATTCCTGTACCCTTTATTATAGCCCGCTGCGCCGGAAAGGTCAATCCGGCCCCACTGCACGGCCCCTTAAAATTTGTTCGTGGCAAGGCCGATTGACAACCGCGCGGCAGAACAGTATACTAGTCTCAGAGAGATATTTTCCCCGGCCCGCAGGCCGGGCGCAGATAGAAGGAGGACATCCCCTATGACTCAAAAGCACATCCTTTCGCTCCTTGTGAGTGCTGCTCTGCTGTGCGGCCTGCTGGCAGGCTGCTCCAATACAACAAACGGCGACGCCTCCCACGCAAGCTCTTCGGCTTCTGAGCCGTCCAGCGTCAGCAGCGAGAGCACCCCCAGCAGCACCGCGCAGGCCGACACCTCCGGGCTGTTCAACAAAGATTTCGACGAGAACTCACTGTTCAGCGTAGACGGCACGGCAGCCGCCTTTGAGCCCAGCCTCGGCTGGGGTCCCGGCGTGTCCGGCTGCTCCCTCAAGAGCGTGCAGGCCGCAGCCACCCTGCTGGTCTGGGCCGACGAGGCAAATCTCTCTGCCCGCACGGAAACGGCCATTGAGGACGCCTACACCCAGTGGTACGACAACCTCTCCGACTCGGAGCAGGAGAGCTTTGCCGAGGCATGGCCCATGATAAAGGACGACGCCGCCGCCCTGCTGGAAGACAAGGACGCCATGGCAGGCCGTCTGGAGGACGTGGGCCTCGACGCCAAAAAGCTGACCTTCTCCGAGAAGGACTGGAATGCCCTCGAGGATGTCGTTGACCCCCTCGTGCCGGAGGCAAAGGGCGAGTATTGAATCACAGAGAAACGGCCGGACGCCTTTCCGCTTTGGTGCGGGAGGCGTCCGGCCTTTGTTTTATCGGGATCAGACTTTCTTGAGGGTGTAGGCGCGGGTACCCATGCCGACCTTCTCGGCCTGCTCGAGGGTGGCCTTCCACTCGATGTTGGGGTTAGAGTCCTTGAAGTTGTCGTGGTGGCAGTTCCAGCCCGGGGTGGCGAGGTTCTGGCCCAGCTGGCTGTTGGGCAGCGGAGCGGCGTTCAGGCAGGCGTCGGCACAAGCCTGGTCGAGGGCCACCGGGTCGAAGGAGGCGAACATGCCGATGTCCGGCAGGATGGGCGCGTCGTTCTCGCCGTGGCAGTCGCAGTTGGGGCTGATGTCCTGCACAAGGCTGATGTGGAAGGTGGGACGGTCATGGCAGACGGCGGCAGCGTACTCGGCCATCTTGCGGTCCAGCATCTCGTTGGCGCTGTCGCACAGGGCATAGATGGCGTCGAAGCTGCAGGCACCGATGCAGCGGCCGCAGCCCTTGCACTTGTCCTGGTCGATGACAGCCTTGTTCTTCTCGTTGTAGCGGATGGCGTCGGAGCCGCACTCCTTGGCGCAGCGATGACAGCCGCGGCAGAGGTCTTCCTGCACCGCCGGGTGGCCGGAGGCGTGCTGCTCCATCTTGCCGGCGCGGGAGCCGCAGCCCATGCCGATGTTCTTGATGGCACCGCCGAAGCCGGTGGACTCGTGGCCCTTGAAGTGGCTCAGGCTGATGAAGATGTCGGCGTCCATGATGGCGCGGCCGATCTTAGCGGTCTTGCAGTATTCGCCGTTCGGCACAGGCACCTCCACCTCATCGGTGCCGCGCAGGCCGTCGGCGATGATGACCTGACAGCCGGTGGTCATGGGCCAGAAGCCGTTCAGCTGGGCGCAGGTCAGATGCTCGAGGGCGTTCTTTCGGCTGCCCGGATACAGGGTGTTGCAGTCGGTCAGGAAGGGCATACCGCCCTGCTCCTTGCACAGGTCGGCCACCACCTTGGCGTAGTTGGGGCGCAGATAGGCCAGGTTGCCCAGCTCGCCGAAATGCATCTTGATGGCGACGAACCTGCCCTCCATGTCGATGTTCTTGATGCCTGCCGCGATGCACAGGCGGCGCAGCTTATCGGTGAGGCTGGTACCTACGGGACAGCGGAAATCGGTATAGTAGACGGTCGATGCTTCCATCGGTTTTTCCTCCTGTTTTCTTTGACGATTTCAGGTGCGCAGCTCCTGTTTGCCGCGCTCATACTCTCTGAAAGCATTATAGCACGACGCAGGGGCAGGCGCAAGAAAAGCCCCTCGCCGGGGCGAGGGGCTCAGAAGACCCGAGTTCGATTTTACACCATTGCGGACACCGCTGCCACGGCCAGCACCACAAGGCCGAGAGCGATGCGGTAGATGCCGAAGAAGGTGAAGTTGTGGCGCTTGACGTAATCCATCAGGAAGCGGATGGCCGCCAGACTGACCACGAAGGCCACCACGCAGCCCACCGCCAGCACAGCCACCTCGGTGCCGGTGATGGCGACACCGGAGACGGCGAATTTGAGCACCTTGAGCAGGGATGCGCCCGCCATGACCGGGATGGCGAGGTAGAAGGTGAACTCCGCCACGCAGGCGCGGGAGAGGCCCAGCAGCAGACCGCCCACAATGGTCGCGCCGGAGCGGGAGGTGCCGGGGATGATGGCCAGCATCTGCCAGACGCCGATGATGAGGGCGTCGCGGTAAGTGATCTGTTCCAGATGGGTGACGCGGGGCGCAGTGCGGCGGCTCTCCACCACGAGGAACAGCACACCGTAGAGGATGAGCATTGCGGCCACGGTGATGTAGTTATAGAAGTGAGCCTCCATCCAGTCGTCCAGCGGGCTGATGACCAGCACCGGCAGGGTGGCGGCGACCACCTTGAACCAGAGCTGCCAGACGCTGGGCTTGGAGATGACGCGGCCATGCCGCAGGCCGAAGGGCCACAGCCTGCCCCAGAACAGCACCACCACCGCAAGGATGGCACCCAGCTGGATGACCACGCGGAACATGGACATGAACTCTTCGCTGGCGTTGAACTTTACCACCTGTTCCAGCAAGATCATATGGCCTGTGGACGAAATGGGCAGCCACTCGGTGATGCCCTCCACGATGCCCATCAAAATCGCTTTGATGATCTCAAGAAACATATAAGCACTCCTCCTGCCGCACGCCGGGCGCACGGGCTTTTGTGATCCTTATCATCATACTGTTTCAGTATACCATATTCCGACTCTCTGCGCACCAGGAATTCAAAAATTTTATCTCTGGAATCCCCTACAGCTTTTCTATTTATCTGCGGGGGAAAATATGCTATACTGGGATGTAGATTTATTGTAGGACACTACGTCCAGCGAAAGCCTAACACCCTCGGCGAAGCCGTAAATCGGAGAAACGAGAAAAAAGCGTTTAGCGAAGCGGCTAGCTTTTTTCCGTTTTGACTTCCCCTTTGGGGTCTGAAAGGGGCGAGCAGCCCCTTTCTCGTGGGTCCAGCGCGTCGAAATCGCTGGTGGTTTTCTGGTTCTCTTTTGACATCAAAAGAGAACATTAGCCTTAATGTAAAAGCGTTTTGCCCCGCGCACAGGCGCGAAAGCCAACTTATATGTTTTATCTTTTATTTTTTAGCGAGGTAATTTCATGAACATTCTTGTAATCGGCTGCGACCAGGTGGGCGCATCGCTGGTGCGGGACCTGGAGCGCATCGGCCACGACATCTCCATCATCGAAAAGGACTCCGAACAGCTCAAGCGTCTGGACGCCTTCGACGACTACACCTTCAGCGGCAACGCTCTTGTGGGCGACCCCACCGACCCCGACGTACTGCGTCAGGGCGGCATCGAGAACTGCGATGCCGTGGCCGCCGTCAGCGAGGACGACTCCCTCAACCTGATGGCCGCGCAGATCGCCAAGAGCCTCTTTCAGCGCGAAAAGGTCATCTGCCGCGTCTCCGACCCCCACCTGCAGGTGCTCTACCACAAGGCCTACGAACTGGACACCATCTGCCCCACCGTCCTCACCGAGCAGGCCGTGTTCCGTTCTCTCGCCAAATAATCGATACCATTTGTATAATGAGGTAGTATTATGAAAGTTTGTATTGCCGGCGGCGGGCGTGTGGGCCGGTATCTGGCTCAGAGCCTGCTGGCCAACCACCACGAGATCGTCATCATCGAGCCGGTGGAGAGCCAGTGCCGGATGCTGGCCGATATGCTGGACATCCCGGTCATCTGCGGCGACTCCGTCAGCGTGGACACTCTGCGCACCGCCGACGTCACCAGCTGCGACGCCTTTGTGGCTGTGACCGGCTCTGACGAAGACAACCTCGTGGCCTGCCAGATCGCCAAGCGGGAGTTCGGCGTAGACCGCACCGTGGCCCGGGCCTCCAACCCCAAAAACCGCGAACTGCTCCACACCCTCGGCGTAGACACCGTGGTCTGCGGCACCGACAACCTGAGCCACATCCTCGAGCGGGAGATCGAGACGGATACCATCCGCCAGCTCCTCTCTCTGGGCGGCGGCACGGCCAGCCTGAACGAGATCTTGCTGCCCGAGAAATTCCTCTACGCGGGCAAGGCCATCATGGACATCCCTATCCCGGGCGACACCATCCTGATCAGCATCACCCGCGATACCGAGTTCATCATCCCCCACGGCAGCACGATCCTGCTGCCCTGGGACCACATCCTCTGCCTGACCCGTGACGACAGCCTGCACGAGCTGACCGAGGCCTGGGGCCTCAGCGATAAGTGACGGAGCAGGAGCTGCGGCGCACCGCCGTCATCATCCCGCCCACTGGCCGGGCCGTCCTCTGCGTCTGGGCGGCGGTGCCGGGGCTGTTCGCTGCGCCCTTCGTG
>ERZ791821.1146-NODE-1146-length-16066-cov-13.327587_pt1 | contig 16066 bp, 17 predicted proteins | sample MGYA00510300_ERZ791821 | MGnify/ENA primary metagenome ERZ791821 (study PRJEB30046, sample SAMN00792034) | human gut metagenome | study: EMG produced TPA metagenomics assembly of the A metagenome-wide association study of gut microbiota in type 2... | reverse complement strand
AGAGCTTCTTTCCAAGTGGCGCACCGACCTCGGCGGTAAAAAGAATTTTCACAATGGCGTAGGCGGCACCTATGACTGCATCGCTATCATGAGCTACTATGTAGTCTGCAAACCGGTTACATCCTTCCGTGAGATCGAGGAAATTGAGGAAAATCTGATCCTGCCATCCTTCCGCAAACTGAAATTCGTGAACTGTAATAAGCCGTTCTGGAAAAAACTGATGCACATGGCGTTTCTACGGGCAAAAGCGGGCTGTGACAAGTGGCACGATTATGAAATGACGGTGGCTCCTTACGAAAAGAACAAGCCGATCTATTATGAATTTACCGCCTGTCCCGCAGCGGAATTTGCTATCAGAAACGGCCTTACAGAGATCATGCCCGCCCTGTGCAATGTGGATTTTGCAGCGATGGAGCTGCTTCACGCAAGGCTGGTGCGGACGACCACCTGTGCGAATGGCTGTAAGTGCGACTACACCATCTGCGGCGATCAAGACCCGTATGATTACTTCCTATTAGGAACACTGTAAATACAAGGCTTTTCGGAGCCTACAAACCAGAAAAAATAATATTTGATCTATCACATTACGCAAAAAGCCGTCCGGCATAAAAAACGGGCGGCTTTTTTGCGTGGATAGACGGAAAGGAGGCACAAAAATAACTACAAAATTTTAGCGTTCAAATTTGTGCAACTTTAACGAAAAGGAGGATCGTAAATGGCCGATGAAAAATTGAATACTGGCCCTGCGGAGAATATTTCCCCGGAGGCCGCCGAGCCTATCACCACACCCGAACAGGCCGCAGCGTCTGAGCCCCAGCAGGAACAGACCGGGCCTGCCATACCTGAGTCCGGCGATGTGGTTGTGTCCTTTGACAAAATCAATGAACTTATGGCGGAAAAGAGGCAGAACGCCCGCGCCGAAGTCGAAAAGTCGGAACCCCCCGAAACGCCAGAGGCGGCAGCCCCCGGAGAAACACCGCAGCCCGCCAATACGGAGGAACCGAAAAAGCCGCGCCGTGGCCGTCCGCCGAAAGCGGAAAAGGCCGCGACTGAAAATCAGAAAGCGGAGAAATCGGCTGGGGCCCGCAAGGGCCGCCCACCCAAGGCGGATAAGGCAGCCCCTGACAAGCCCAAGCCGTCCAAACGAGACAAAGTGTCCCGAAGCGATGGAAAGGCCCCGGATGCCAAGGAGCCCGTAAAGCCCACACAGGATACGGCACCGAAGGAAGCTGCTGTGGAACAGACGGCTCCCGCGCCGACCACACCTCCCCGCCCGGTTGAGGAAGGCAAGCTGGTTTATCTGAAACTTTCCGAGGTTCATCCGTTTCACACATTCCGTCCGCACCCCTTTAAGGTACGGGACGATGCAAAGATGCAGGAAATCGTTGCTTCTATCCGCGTAAACGGTGTAATGGTTCCCGGTCTTGCCCGCCCGGAGAAAGATGGAAACGGCTATGAAATTGTAGCGGGCCATCGCCGTACCCACGGCAGTGAACTGGCGGGGCTGGAGGAAATGCCCTTTATCGTCCGTGAAATGACCGACCACGAAGCGGTACAGGCCATGAAGGACAGCAACAAGCAGCGTGACGGGATGCTCCCCAGCGAATTGGCCGCTCTGCTGGAACTCGAGGTTGAGGACATCAAGCATCAGGGCGGGCGGCTGAAAGGTGTTGCGGAAGGCGATGTCGGGAAACGCTCGGTTGAGATTGTAGGCGAGGCGCATGAAATGAACTATAAAAAGGTCATGCGCTACTTGCGGCTCAACTCCCTTGTGCCGGAGCTTCTGGATAAGGTAGACGATAAAAAGATGGGCTTCATGCCTGCCGTGGAGCTTTCCTACATCAAACCGAAAAATCAGAGGCTTATCGCTGTTTCCATTGACGGGGAGCAGGCTTCGCCCTCGCTGGCCCAGGCCAAACGGCTCCGGGAGCTGGATAAGGAAGGCAAGCTCAACGGCGATGTCATTGACGGTATCTTATCAGAACAGAAAAAGGAGGATCGAGGCGTGATTATTTCTACTGCGGAACTGGAAAAGTATTTTGGCAAGGAGGTCACTCCCGCCAAAATGAAAGAACAGATTATGTCCCTGCTGGATGACTGGAAAGAAAAACAGCCGCCGGAGCTGGCAAAAGCCCCGAAAAAGCAGGAACTTGACAAGTAACAACTTCGAGACACTTTGTCCCGAGGGCCCCGCCCTCGCGCAGAGGCTCTGGTGGTATATATCCCCCGTCGCCGCCTGCTTTTTAGTACAGCCGGGAGTGGGCCGTCAAGGGTGCAGCGCACCGCCGTTTTCGGCGGCTCGCCCTTGACGGTCTGCCCCGGCTGTGCTATTTCCCCGGCAAGCGGCGGGGGGATATCCTCCAGAGCCGCCCCCTTTCCCAAGACTGGGAAAGGGCGTGGGGTTTGGGTTGAACTTTCTTATTAAAATATCGGAGGTATGAACGATGAAACGACCCCTTGCTTATATCACCGCTGCATGGCTCGGCGGCGATAGCGAAAACGCAGAACTGGCGGCGCAGTATTGCCGCACCGTGTATGAGGCAGGCTTTTCTCCTATTTGCCCGCCCCTGTACTTGCCCCTGTTTCTCAATGATGCTGTTCCCGAGGAGCATAAAAGCGGCATCGACATGAGCCGTGACCTGCTCCGCCGTTCTCATGTGCTGGTTGTTTGCGGGCACAGTATGACCGAAGCCATGAAAAATGATATTGCCGTGGCCCAGCGGCTGGGAATTACGGCAACAACCCTTGAGGGCATCCTGACCGTCAAGGGACAGGGCCGCCGCTAATGGCAACCCTGTTTGAAGCCTACGTTACCAACGCCGGAAAGTACAGCGAGGGCCAGCTTGTGGGTGAAACACTGAAATTTCCCACAACCGCCCAGGAGGTGGAGGCTCTCTTGAAACGGATCGGTGTGGATGGCGTCCGCTATCAGGAAATTTTTATTACCTCTTTCGATGGGGATGTGCTGGGGCTCTATGACCATTTGAGCGAGTATGAAAATCTGGACGAGCTTAATCATCTGGCCTGCCTGCTTTCCGAGCTTACCTCATCGGAGCTGGAAACACTGGAGGCCGTCCTCGACAGCGGCGATCACTGTTCTTCGGTGCGGGACATCATCAATCTGACACAAAATCTGGACTGTTACGGCTTTTACCCCGGCGTATCCGATGAGGAAACGCTGGGGCGTATTTATGTGGACGATCTGGAAATGTTGGATGTGCCGGATCAGGTAAAACCGTATTTCGATTATGAGGCGTATGGCCGGGATGCCTGCATCCACGAAAACGGCCATTTTGCCCCGGGCGGCTATGTTGTCAAAGAAAGCGATCATTTCGTGGAAGTGTATCACGGCTTGCAGGATATTCCCAAGGAGCAAAAGGTATTCTCTTTCCCGAAGCTCTCTATCCGGGAGCAAATGGCCGCTTATCAGGAAATCATAGACGGTTCTTCTTTGGAGGGCTACCGTCAAATGCAGAAAAAAGACCGTGGGGATCGGTGATGGCACTTCGAGACAAATTGTCCCAAGGAAGGAGGCGGTGTAACTGATTGATGAAGATATTTCCCGGCGCACGATAGCCATATCTGTAAAAACGACCAAGCTGACGGCGCGGGGACTGGCGTATGTGCTGGGCATGGTGGGTCGGAAGATCCGCAAGGCATACCGTGGGCGGCAAGTACCGCATGGCAAACAAAGTGTGCGAAAGCTCATGGCCCACGGCACAGCCACAAACAGCATTGAGCTATCCGGGGATGCCAAGTCCTTTGACCGCGTGGCCCGGAAATGGAATGTAGACTATGCGTTCTATAAAACCGGGCCGGACAAATACCTGCTGTTTTTCAAGGCTGGACAGGCAGACGCAATGACCGCCTGCTTTTCTGAGTATTCCCGGAAGGTGTTAAGCAAAGCAAAATCGAACCGTGTTCCCATCCGGGAACAACTGCAACAGGCGGCAGATCAGCTTTCCAAAGAAAAGCCGAAGCAGAAAGAACGTGCAAAGGAGGTGGCCCATGAGGACAGATAAGATCAGAAAATATCTCATTCCGAACATTCCCTATCTGTTCATCCTGTGGGCGTTCCTCAAGCTGGGAACGGCCTACCGGCTGGCAGCGGGTAACGATTTTGCACATAAGCTCATCGGACTGGGCCAGATGATTGGCCCGGCCTTTGCTGACTTTGCACCCGGTCTTGCCCCGCTGGATTGGCTTATCGGTATTGTAGGAGCCGTTGGTTTCCGGCTGCTGATCTATTTCAAAAGCAAGAACGCTAAGAAGTTTCGGCGGGATGCAGAATACGGAAGCGCCCGGTGGGGAACGGAAAAAGACATCAAACCGTTTGTTGATCCGAAGTTTGAAAACAACGTGATTTTGACCGGGACAGAGTTTCTCACGATGAACACCCGTCCGAAAATCCCCGCAAATGCCCGAAACCTGAATTGCTGCATTATCGGCTCGTCCGGCTCCGGCAAAACCCGCTTCTGGCTCACGCCCCAGCTTTTACAGGCTCATTCCTCTTATGTGGTGGTCGATCCCAAAGGCGGTGTGCTGGGACAGGTCGGGAGTTTCCTGCAAAAACGCGGGTACAAAATCAAGGTATTCAACAGCATAGATTTTTCAAAATCCATGCACTATAACCCGCTGGCGTATATCCGCAACGAGGCCGATATTCTGAAATTCGTGGATGCCCTGATTTCCAACACAAAGGGCGAAGGCAAGGAAGGCGATCCATTCTGGACGAAATCGGAAACGCTTTTATACTGCGCCCTGATTGCCTACATCATTTTCGAGGGGCCTGCCGAGGATCGGAACATGAATACCCTTGTGGATATGATTTCCGGCATGGAGGTCAAGGAGGATGACGAGGACTTTATGAACGCGGTGGACTATATGTTTGCCGGGCTTGAAAAGCGCAAGCCGGATTGCTTCGCGGTCAAACAGTATAAAAAGTACAAATTGGCCAGCGGCAAGACGGCAAAAAGCATTTTAATTTCCTGCGGTGCGCGGCTGGCTCCCTTTGACATCCCGCAGCTTCGTGAAGTCATGGCCTATGACGAATTGGAGCTTGACCGCATCGGAGATCGGAAAACGGCGGTATTCTTCATTATTTCCGATACCACGCAGACCTACAACTTTTTAGTGGCGCTTGCTTTTTCGCAGATGTTCAACCTCCTGTGTGAACGGGCGGACAATGTTCACGGTGGCCGCCTGCCGCACCATGTACGAGTGCTGTGGGACGAGGCAGCCAACACGGGACAGGTGCCCCAGCTCGAAAAGCTGGTCGCGGTTATCCGCTCCCGCGAGGTGAGTCTTTGCCTGCTGTATCAACAGTTGGCACAGTGCAAGGCCATTTACGATAAACACGCCGAGACAATCCTCGGCAATATGGATAGCGTGGTGTTCCTCGGTGGCCGCGAAGCCAGCACCATCAAGGAAATATCCGAGAACTGGCTGGGAAAAGCCACAATCAGTATGCAGACTGACAGCCGCTCCCGTGGTCAGTCGGAAAGCTACAGTCAAAATACCCAGCGGCTGGGCCGGGAACTGATGACCCCAGCCGAACTTGCAACCATGCCGGGAGATAAATGTATTTTGCAGCTTCGGGGCCTGCCCCCGTTCTTCTCTCCCAAGTTTGATCTGAAACGGCATCCGAACTACCGTTATACAGCGGAGGCCGATAAACAGAAAAACGCTTTTGACCTCGACAGGCTCATTAACCGCCGCAGGCGGCCCGGTCTGAACGAGGCGTGTACGATGTATGAGGTGACTGTGCCGGACGATGCGCTCACAGAAGAGGACGAGGACATCCTCAACTATGATGACATCGACGATCCAGACGCCTTTGCATAAACGCTTCGAGACAAAGTGTCCCGAAGTTTGTAACCTGCCGCCTGCAAGGGCGGCTTTTTTGTTACCGGGAAAATCCCGGAGAAATGGAGGCTTATATGGCATTTTTCTCATCTGCAATCGACACTTTACAGACCCTCGTTATTGCTCTCGGTGCTGGCCTTGGCGTGTGGGGCGTGGTTAATCTGCTGGAGGGCTACGGCTCGGATAACCCGGGCTCCAAGTCCCAGGGCATGAAGCAGCTCATGGCGGGCGGCGGCATCATCGTCATTGGCACCACACTGATCCCTCTGCTGTCTGGCCTGTTTTAAGGTAGGCGCTTATGGATTTTCTCACCGACTGGCTCACAAACTGGCTCAAAGAGCTTCTGATTGGCGGGATCATGGGGAACCTCGAAGGTCTTTTTGATACTGTCAATACCCAAGTCGGAGAGATTGCGGCACAGGTAGGGACTACCCCGGCGGCGTGGCACGCCGGGGTTTTCTCCCTGATCCGACAGCTTTCCGAAACGGTGATCCTGCCGATTGCCGGAATGGTGCTGACCTTTGTTGCCACTTATGAGCTCATACAGATGCTTTTGGAAAAGAACAATATGCACGAGGTTGACGTTGCGAACCTCTATAAATGGATGTTCAAAACAGCCTGTGCAATCCTGATCCTGTCAAACACATTCAATATCGTCATGGCCGTGTTCGATGTCTCGCAGAGCGTCATCGCGCAGGCAGGCGGGCTCATTCAAGGCTCTACCGATGTTTCGGCGGATATGCTTGCCGAACTGGAAACCTCGCTGGAGGCGATGGACTTGGGGCCGCTTTTGGGGCTGTGGCTGCAGTCTGCGCTCATTGGATTTACGATGAAGGCGATGGGAATTATCATTTTCGTTTTGGTGTATGGCAGGATGCTGGAAATCTATCTGCTGACCAGTCTGGCCCCCATCCCCGTTGCTACGCTTTCCAACCGGGAGCTTGGTAGCACCGGGCAAAACTACATCAAGTCCCTGTTTGCCGTGGGCTTTCAAGGGCTGCTGATCCTTGTATGTGTTGCAATTTACGCAGTGCTCATTCAAGGCATCGCAACAGGCGGCGATCCCATTGGGGCGATTTGGGGAACTGTGGGCTACACGGTTCTGCTTTGCTTCATGCTCTTTAAGACCGGGAGCATTGCCCAGCGTATCTTTGGCGCTCATTAACAGGAGGTGGTGCTTATGCCGAGAAGATACGGGGCAGACGGAACGCGCTTATGGAATGGAAAAACGCCAGAGGAGTTTACTGAAGCGGACGCTTACCGCTTTATGGCGGAAACAGAGGCCGTCCTGCAAAGAAAAGAGTTGATGGACGACCCCGCCCAGCCTGCTCCGGCAAGCGGAAAGGAGGAATTTTATCTGAGTAAGAAAGACGATGTATTGCTGACCCCGGAGCAGATTGCTGCGGAGGAACGGCGCTGGCTGTTTGATGCTCCCATTGCGGAGCTTGCAGAAGTCAAGGGCGTTAGCATTGATGAGGCAGTAAAAATGCGGACAGATGCTGTCTTGCAGGAGGCGGTTGTTCCGATCACGGTATCTGTCCGCCCGATTGAGCCGCAGGGAAAACTGATTGGCTTCGCCAGCGTCAATTTTGGCGGTGTGGTCATCGACGATTTTAAGGTTGTGGACGGGAAAAACGGGATTTTCCTCGGCGCTCCCTCTAAACCTGATCCTGCCAGCCGGACGGGATACCGGGCTACGGTTCGGATTCCTGACCGAGCCACACAGGAACGGATCAATGCGGCTGGTGTGGAGGCGTATCATGCGGCGGTGGAACAGCTTGTTGCACGGGCCCAGGCGGTACGGCCTGCCCCGATCAAGGAGCAGATGGCCGAGGCTGCAAAGCAAGCGGGAAAAGAAAACGCCGCCCGGCCTGCGCCTGCCAAGGCAAAGGAGGCCCGCAATGACCGATAGCCGCACTTTGGGACAAAGTGTCCCGAAGGAGGGCTTGTTTCTCATGGACGGCATCGAGGGCCTGCGTTCTTTGCCAAAACATAGCGTGGATATGCTGCTGACTGATCCGCCCTACGGCACAACCCGGAATTATTGGGATGTGCCCCTGCCGCTCCCGGAGCTGTGGGAGGCGGTGAAATGGGCGGTCAAGCCGAATGGCGCAGTGCTGTTTTTCGCACAGTGCCCCTTTGACAAGGTGCTGGGCGCATCCAACCTCGCCATGCTCCGCTATGAGTGGATTTGGTACAAGGAGCGCGGAACGGGCTTTCTCAATGCAAACCGGGCTCCACTGAAAAAGTCCGAGAATATCTTGGTGTTTTACCAGAAGTCCCCGGTCTACAATCCGCAGTTTACTTATGGCAAGCCTTATGCCCGCGTACATTCCCGAAGCGGTACAAGCTCCAACTATGGGAAATTTGAACGGCAGGGATCGGAGTCCAACGATGGCCGCCGCTATCCCGGAAATGTACTATTTGTGCCTACGGTGTCCGGCGGCATCCATCCTACACAGAAGCCTGTGGAGCTTTGTGAGTACCTGATCCGCACCTACACCCGTCCCGGAGAACTGGTCGCGGACATTTGCGTTGGCTCCGGCACAACCGCGATTGCAGCCATCAACACAGAACGCCGCTTTGTATGCTTTGAAACGGCCCCGTCCTTTTATGCCGCCGCCAGTGAGCGCATCCGCGCGGCGCAGGCAGTAAAAAGCTCTGGCGAGAAAGGAGTGTAATTATCCAGCAGTATTCTATCATTTACGCCGATCCCCCTTGGCGCTACTCGGCTAAGAAAGTACAGGGCGCGGCGGAAAATCATTATCCCACTATGAGCATTGAGGAGTTATGTGCGTTGCCTGTGGCTGATCTTGCAGCCCCGGACAGCGCACTCTTTTTATGGGCCACTTTCCCGCAGCTCCCGGAGGCGCTCCGGCTGATCGAGGCTTGGGGCTTCACCTACAAAACCGTTGCTTTCGTCTGGCTGAAAAAGAACAAGAAGGCGGATAGCTGGTTTTACGGCCTTGGCTTCTGGACAAGGGGCAACGCGGAAATCTGCCTGCTGGCTACCAAGGGACACCCGAAGCGGCAGGCTGCCAACATTCATCAATTCATCATTTCCCCGATTGAAGCCCATAGCAAAAAGCCGGACGAGGCCCGCGACAAAATTCTTTCCCTGATGGGAGATCTGCCCCGCGTGGAGCTCTTTGCCAGGCAGACCCCGCCCGGTTGGGCTGTGTGGGGAAATGAAGTAACACCAACCATCCCGGACTTTGGGACACATTGTCCCGAAGTGCAGAAAGGAGTGTGATCTATGCCCTATGTAAACGTACCAAACGATTTATCCAAAATCAAAACAAAGATGGCTTTCAACCTCACCAAACGCCAGCTTGTCTGCTTCGGCAGCGCGGGCGCGGTGGGGATTCCGGCCTATCTGCTGACCCGTGGCACCCTCGGCAATACCGGGGCGATGTTTCTCATGCTGGGAATTATGCTCCCGGCGTTCCTGCTGGCGATGTATGAAAAGGACGGCTTGCCCTTTGAAAAGGTTGTGCGAAACATCATCCGGGCCAAGTTTCTAAGGCCGGGGATCAGGGCCTACCGAACCGAAAACATTTATGCGCCCTTTGCCGGGCCGGGCGCTGGAAAGGAGGATGTGATTGAAAAACACAAAGAAGAAAAACGGAGCCGCCGCCAAGGGTAAAGGCCGGGCGACCCTGTCTGCCCAGCAGACAATCCCGTATCTGTCCATGCACCCGGACGGTGTGTGCAAGCTCCCGGGCGGGCTCTATACAAAAACCGTGGAATATGAGGACATCAATTACTCCGTGGCATCCACCGAGGATCAGGCTGCCATATTCAGCGGATGGAGCTCATTCCTCAACTACTTTGACAGTTCGCTGCCGTTCCAGCTTTCCTTTATCAACCGCCGTTCCCATTCCCGCAGCCGCTATCAAGTCAATATCCCGAAAGCGGATGACAACTATAACAGCGTCAGGGACGAGTTTACCGGGATGCTGAAAAATCAGATTGCCAAAAGCAATAACGGCATTGAACGCTCAAAATACATCACCTTTGGCATACCCGCCGAGGGGATTGCGGAGGCTCGGCCCCGTCTGGAGCGTGTGGAGGCTGATGTCATGGGAAACTTTAAGCGGCTGGGCGTTCCCTCGGAGCCTATGGACGGGCGGGCCCGCCTTGCGCTGCTTCATAGCCAGATGCATCCGGGGAGCCGCGAGGCGTTCCGCTTTTCGTGGAAAGACATCCCACAGACCGGGCTCGGCACAAAAGACTTTATTGCCCCGGACAGTCTCGACTTCCGCCAGTCCCGCACATTCCGCATCGGCCAGTATTGGGGTGCGGTGTCCTATTTGCAGATTATGGCATCGGAGCTTTCGGATAAGCTGCTGGCGGAAATCTTGGAGCTGGATGCAGAAATGACCGTGACCATGCACATTCAGACCGTGGATCAGCTCAAGGCAATTAAGACCATCAAGGGGAAAATCTCGGACATCGGAAAAATGAAGGTGGAGGAACAGAGAAAGGCTGTGCGCTCCGGCTATGACCCGGATATTCTTCCCCCTGACCTGATCACATTCAGCAAGGATGCAGCGGAGCTTCTGGCTGATTTGCAATCCCGCAATGAACGAATGTTTCTGCTGACCTTTACGGTGGTAAACCTTGCCCCTACCCGCCAGCGTCTGGAAAACGATGTGTTTACCGTGGGCGGTATCGCGCAGAAATACAACTGCGCTCTGCGCCGTCTGGACTGGCAACAGGAACAGGGCTTTGTTTCCTCGTTGGCCCTTGGTTACAACGAGGTAGAAATCCAGCGCGGTATGACAACCAGCTCCACAGCCATCTTTATTCCTTTTATGACAAGGGAGCTCCGCATGGCTGGGCAGGCCCTCTACTATGGCATGAACGCACTTTCTCACAATGTCATCATGGCTGACCGCAAAAAGCTGAAGTCGGCAAACGGGATGTATTTGGGTTCTACGGGCTCCGGCAAGAGCTTTGCTGCAAAGCGTGAGCTCTTGAATGTGTTTCTCACCATCCCGCAGGATCGGATCATCGTGGTTGACCCGATGGGCGAATACGCTCCGCTGGTGCGAAGGCTGGGCGGCCAGGTGATCGAGATTGCCCCGGACAGCCCGCACCACCTCAATCCGATGGATGTGGAACTCAATATGGCCGCCGGAGAAAGCCCGCTTTCCATGAAGGCGGATTTTCTTTTGTCCCTATGCGAGCTGGTGGTCGGCGGCAAGGAAGGCTTGCAGCCCATTGAAAAGACGGTCATTGACCGCTGTGTGCGTTTGGTGTACCGGGAACAGGCGCTCGGACTGGAAACTGCAAAAACACCGCTGTTACAGGATTTGTACGAAGAGCTCTTACGCCAGCCGGAGCCCGAAGCCCGGCGCGTGGCAACTGCCTTAGAGCTTTATTGCACAGGCTCCCTCAATCTCTTTAACCATCCTACCAACGTCAAGACGGACAGCCGTGTGGTGTGCATCGTTCTGAAAAACATGGGCGAAAACCTTAGAAAGATTGCAATGCACATCACAAATGAGTTTGTTTCGCAGGCGGTGGATCAGAACTTCCACGAGGGCGCGGCGACTTGGTGCTACTTTGACGAGTTTCATATCCTGCTCCGCGATCCGCTGACAGCCAGCTACTTTGTGGCAGTCTGGAAAATGCTGCGTAAAAAAGGATGTGTGCCGTCTGCTTTGACGCAGAACGTCAAAGACCTTTTGGCCAGCCGGGAAATCGAGAACATTCTGGACAACACGGATTTTATGATTTTGCTTTCGCAGGCGCAGAGTGACCGCACCATTCTGGCAAAACAGCTCGGCATTTCCGAGCACCAGCTTTCCTATATCACACACAGCAATTCCGGCGAGGGCCTGTTGTTCTATGGAAATGTGACCATCCCGTTTGTGGATCGGTTCCCTCGCGGAGAAATCTATGACCTGTTGACTACCCGCCCGGAGGATATGAAGAATGAAACGAAAAACGAATAAGGCCAAGGAGGAGGCTTGGTCGCAGACCGCCCACGCCCCTGACGGGGAGCAGGCCGGGCCGGAGGCTTCCGGCACTTCGGGACAAAGTGTCCCAAAGTCCAAGTTCCGCAAAAAGAGCCAGCAGGAACAGGCTGCGGCGGCAAAGCTCCGCATGGAGTCCCAAGGCGAAAAGCTGGAACAGGCCCGGGAGAAGCTGGCAAAGCAAAAGCCGCCGAAAAAGCCCGGCCCGGTAAAACGCATAGGCCGTGTTGCCAGCGGTTCCGTTCACAGCTTCGTGCATGGCAAGATTTTTGAAGTGGAACAGGAAAATGTCGGCACGGAAGGCGCACACCGTTCTGAGCTTGTGGGAGAAACCGCGCTGCGGCACGGCTCTCGCTTTGTGCGCCGTAAAGTCCGGGAACATCCGGCAAAAGTGGTACGCAAGGCCGAGGCCCGCTATACCAAGTACACGGCGGACTACCATTTTCACACCGCCGCACAGGAGCACCCGGAGCTGACGAAAAATGCCCTTACCCGCTACTGGCAGAAGCAACGGCTCCGCAGGCAATACCGCAAGCAGGCAAAGGAGGCTGCAAAGCAGGGCGCGGCTGCGGCTGGGAAAACTGCCACAGCCACAGAACGCCTGACTGCCCGGGCAGTGGAATTTGTCAAAAGTCATCCTGCAGGTGCCGTGATTGCGGTGCTCTGTGTGTTACTCCTGTTTGCTATGCAGTCCTGTTCCTCTACCATGCTTATGCTGGGGAACGCCGGGGCCGGTGCATTAGGAGCCAGCACCTATCCTTGCGAGGATCGTGATATGCTGGCCGCCGAAGCCGCCTATTGTGCGCTGGAAGATGATTTACAGCATTATCTGGACACCTATGAAAGCACCCATGACTATGACGAATACCACTTCGATCTGGACGAAATCGAACATGATCCCTATGTGCTGCTTTCTCTTTTGTGTGCGCTCCATGAGGGACAATGGACAATAGGCGAGGTACAGGGAACGCTGCAAATGCTCTTTGACCGCCAGTACATTCTCACGGAGGATGTGGTGGTGGAAACCCGGTATCGCACGGAAACCGACACATGGACGGACGAGGACGGCAACTCCCATACGGACACCTATCAGGTGCCTTACGACTATTACATCTGTACGGTCACGCTGGAAAATTTTGATTTGTCCCATGTGCCTGTATACGTTATGGGCGAGGATCAGCTTTCCCGGTATGCCATCTATATGGCAACGCTGGGAAACCGTCCTGATCTGTTTCCGGATTCTCCCTATGTGAACAAGTACATTACCGGGAAACCCGGTGATTACGAAGTACCCGGAGAATATCTGGACGATGAAACCTTTGCCGCGATGCTTGCCGAGGCGCAGAAATACATCGGCTATCCCTATGTGTGGGGCGGCAGTTCTCCCGCCACTTCCTTTGATTGCTCGGGCTACGTTTCGTGGGTCATCAATCACTCCGGCTGGAATGTGGGCAGGCTGGGAGCCCAGGGGCTCTATAACATCTGTACGCCGACCAGTTCTCCCAAACCCGGTGATCTGGTGTTCTTCAAAGGCACCTATGACACGCCGGGTGTGAGCCATTGCGGGATTTATGTCGGTGACGGGAAAATGCTGCATTGCGGAGATCCCATCGGCTACGCAAATTTGAATACAAGCTACTGGCAATCTCATTTTTACGCCTACGGGCGGTTACCGTGACAGGAGGTTTTGAAATGGCAACTACCAAAAGCATGAAAATTCAGGCCGAGATTGATAAGGTCAAGGCCAAAATCAGTGAACAGCAGGCACGGCTCAAGGAGCTGGAGCAGAAAAAGCTGGAGGCAGAAAACAGCGAGATCGTGGACATTGTGCGCGGTATGAGCATCTCCCTTACGGAGCTCCCGCTGCTGTTTGAGAAGCTGAAGGACGGCGGCACTTTGGGACAAAGTGTCCCGAAGTCCGAAGAAGAAAAGAAGGAGGAAAACTGAATATGAAACACTTTCGTATGTTGGCGGCGGGGCTTTGCTCCGCCGTTCTTTTATGCGGCTCTGCGATTCCGGCCTATGCCTATTCGGACAGTGGGAATGAGGAACCGCCTGTTGTGGAAGAAACTCCGGCCCCGGAGCCAGCGCCTACCATTACCCCGGGCGAGGGCTTTTCGGAGGATGGAAACCTTGTGACCCGCGATCTGCTCTACGATGCTGCAACCAACAAACAGTTCATCACGGTGGAAACCAGCGGCGGCAACACCTTTTACATTGTCATTGACTATGACAAGCCTGTGGATGAGGACGGCGAACAGTATCACACCTACTTTCTGAACATGGTGGATGAAGCCGATCTGCTGGCGGCACTGGAGGCCGCTGGCGGAGAACTTCCGGCCTGCTCCTGCACAGAAAAATGTGCGCCCGGAGCCATCCATACGGATTGCGAAGTCTGCGCGGTCAACATGACCGAGTGTGCTGGCACGGCTCCCGAACCCGCCCCGGTGACAGAACCTGCGGAGGAGCCGGAACCCGAGCCCCAGCAGAAAAGCAATACCGGGATGCTTCTGCTGATTTTGGCAGTGGCTGTTCTGGGCGGCGGTGCAGTCTGGTACTTCAAAATTTACCGCCCGAAGCATGAAAAAGCTGCTGTACCCGAAGAAGATTACAGTGAGGAACTGGCTGATTATGACGATTCCGAGGACGATGGGCCGCCTTGGGACGAGGACGATACCGAAAGCGAGGATAATGAATGAGATTTACCAACAACCCCTATGAGGGATTTATGAAAGAAAAAAGCTACTTTAAGGGTGTGCCGCCCAGCCTGCCGCCGAAGGGCTCCCGTTGCGACGGCTGCCCTTACTGGCGTGGGATTGGCTGCGTGTTCTGCTACCGGGAGCAGCTCAAACCACCGGGCAACGGGAGGTGATGCTGTGGGCCGAGAACTGACCCGGACAGAAAAAGCGGCAATCCGCAGGCTGGTGTCAAAATGGTGTGCCAACTATGACCGGGACTGCGGCTGCCTGCCGCTGGATTGCGAGTGCTATATGTTTGGGAAATGCTGGACAGGGGCTTATTGCCGCTACTTCCGCGAGGCAGTTCTGCCCCTTGATCCGGCGCTGGAGATTGCGCTGCTGACAGAGGGGCCAAGGCCGGATTTCAAGGCTTGCCCGGTATGCGGCAGAGCCGTGGCTCCTGATGGACGGCAAACCTATTGTTCGGCGGCCTGTGCAAAAGCGGCACATCGCAGACAGCAGCGGGAATATATGCGGAAAAAACGGGGCTGATGTGTTGACAATTAGGCCACCTCAAACCCGCCTGTGACAAGGCTTTTTAAGGCCCTTTTCTGCGGGAGGTGTATGTTTCTATGTCCGGCCCTGTTTCCGTGAGATGCTGTCAACATTTTAGCTGCCGGAGCTTTGGGACAATTTGTCCCAAAGTTCCGGCTTTTGTGGAAGGAGGTACTATGCCGAAATATTATCCGATCAACGAAGAAGCCGCAAAGCGGGCAAAAGATATGAACAGCTTTTCCGACTATCAGCCGGGCTCCGCTACGGCGGGCTACCGGGCAATGGTCGATGAAGCGTATGCAGCGGCGGAACGCCAGAAAGCCCGTGTCGATCCAATGTACCATGATAAGATTGACGCGCTGGTGGATCGCTATGCCCGGAAACTTGCGGAAAATCTGAATGAACGCAATGTGATCGATGCCCGGGTGCCCTCTATTCTGATCTCCGGGGGCGGCAATTTCCCTGTGGCAAAAAAGCACAAGCAGAACGCCGCCCGGGATCGCAACTATGGAGAGTATGCGGAGATTTCAAAGCTGCTTGATAAAATCCGCTCTGTTGGTATGGGCGGGATCAGCGCAGACGATGATCTGGCCGTGGAAAAGCTGACAAAAAAGCTGGAGGGGCTGGAGTCCCAGCAGGCCACCATGAAGGCGGTCAATGCGTATTTTCGGAAACACAAAACGCTGGATGGCTGCCCGGAGCTTACGCCGGAGCAGGCAGAAAAGCTCAAAGCAGATATGGCGCAGTCATGGCACTTGGACAAAAGCAAGCCGTATCCCGCCTATCTGCTTTCCAACAACAACGCCAACATCCGCCGTGTACGCCAGCGAATTGAGGAACTGAGCAACCGCTCCGAGTTTGCAGGCTGGACATTCCCCGGAGGCGAGGCAAAAATCAACGAGGCTGAAAACCGTTTGCAGCTTATTTTCGAGGAAAAGCCCGATGCCGATCAGCGGCAGGAACTGAAAAGCAACGGCTTTAAGT